>ERZ778021.376-NODE-376-length-84273-cov-17.371631_pt1 | contig 84273 bp, 107 predicted proteins | sample MGYA00375751_ERZ778021 | MGnify/ENA primary metagenome ERZ778021 (study PRJEB29350, sample SAMN05389814) | bioreactor metagenome | isolation source: Thiocyanate stock bioreactor | place: South Africa: University of Cape Town | collected 2013-08-29 ... | reverse complement strand
TAGGATGTCTCGCTCTTGCTTAACCTCGGCAAGCTCTTTGCGTAAAAGATATAATGATATTGCAACAATTTTCTAGACAATCAGAACATATTTTTTTACTTCATTTTCCTTTGATCTAATTTATGAATTTTATAGCAGCTTCTTCGGTTTCCATGTCAAGGCAACCCTACGGGCGAGCTAAAGCTCGACCTTGACATGAAACCGCCTCGCTGCTAGTGAAAAATTAAAATTAGCTCTTTGGGAAAAAAATCTTTTTTAATCTGCGTATCTTTTTGATTTCCAGATATTTTCATATTCTTGTGGTGAAAAGTAGCCATTTGTTGAATGTAATCTTTTGCGGTTATAAAACACCTCAATGTATTCAAAAATACTACTTTTTGCCTCTTCTCTAATCCTATATTTGCAAAAATGGGTGTGCTCTGTTTTCAACGTGTGAAAGAAGCTCTCTGCAACCGCATTATCATAACAATTGCCTTTAATACTCATACTTAGCTTGATACCATATCTATTTGCCAATTCTCTAAACTCTCGACTGGTATATTGGCAACCCTTATCTGAATGATGTATTAATCCTTTGGGTATTGATCGGTGATTCAAAGCTTGCTTTAAAGCATTTGTAACCAAATTTGTCTGCAACCTGTTTCCCATACTAAGTCCAACCACCTTACGGGAAAATAAATCCATTACTATAGCCACGTACAGCCATCCTTCCTGGGTAGGGATATAGGTGATATCCGAAACCCACACCTTATCAGGAGCTTCTACCATAAAGTTCTGATTTAAATGATTTAGGCTTACCTCTGCCTTCTCATTTACCTTTGTAGTCTTTTTCCAACGCTTTCGCATTTTCGCTTGAATTTTTTCCTCTCTCATTATCTTTGCTACCTTTCTTCGAGAGCAGGTCTCTCCTTGCTTTTTCAGTACAGCGTGAACTCGAGGACTACCATATATCCCCCTATTTTGTTCGTGGATTTTTTTGATTTTTTCCTTAAGTCTTTTATGTTCCTTAGCCCTGAAACTTTCGCTTCTTTTTGAAAAATTGTAGTAACCTGACCGCGAAACCCCCAATATGTTAGCCATCTGCCCAATGTTAAATTCCTTTTCATATTTACTCATGAATTCAAATTTCATTCTTTTGGTTTTGAGAAGATGGCCACTACTTTTTTTAGGATGTCTCGCTCTTGCTTAACCTCGGCAAGCTCTTTGCGTAAAAGATATAATTCTTCATCACTTGGTTTTAAATTTCCTGAACCGGGGAAACATTCAACTCCATTTTTCTTAAATTGTTTTACCCATGCTGCAAGTGTTGCCATGGGAATTCCTAGATCTGAAGCCAATACAGCTAAACTTTTGTTGCCTTCGCAATATAACTTCACAGCATTTAGTTTGAATTCACGATCGTATTTTCTTGGATTTGTCATAGACTTGTTCTCTTTGTTCTAAAAATTATTCATTGTCTATGTTCCTTTTGTCCAGTAAATTGTAGCAAGGGCATTTATGGTTGTATATAAATATTTCTTTATTTATGTATGGGTTAACTGAAGATTTTAATCGATGGAGGTGATCTCTATGAGAGACGATGTAGTGAGACTGAGCTTTGACATATCTGTACATGAACATGCCTTGCTTAAGGCGGCATGCGCTGAAGCTATGATTCCCATGAAAGATTTTTTGCATGATTTAGTATTGAGAGGAATACAAGAACTTAAGGACAAGAAGCTGCAAGAAAATCAGAAGAGTCAAAAGCAAGAAATGAAAATTTAACCTAGGATTATAAATGTCTAGTTTTCGCACTACCGGTGCTTTTGGCATACTCTGTCTTCTTTGTTTTGGATGCACAAGGATACCACAAATAAATGACGACAATGGGGTTTCATCGATAGTCAATAGCAGAATAGCTAAGGATACCTACTGGAATCCGGGCTGTTACCAAGATGAACGCATTTCGAATGCCATTCAAGAGCTTCTTCAACAGGAATTAACTGCTGACTCAGCCGTTCAAATTGCTCTCCTTAATAATCCACAAATCCAAGAAATGTTTGAGGAGATTGGCATTGCGCAAGCTGATTTAGTCGAAGCTGGACTTTTCTCAAATCCAGCTTTTGATATTATTTTTCGTTACCCTGATAAAAGCAATTTAAAAACAAATATCGAATACACTATCACACAAAGCTTTATAGATCTTTTTCTTATTCCTCTTCGTATAAAAGTTGCTAAAGCAGAGCTGGAGCAAACAACATTGAGAGTCACTAATGAAATCCTCGATTTAGCCTTTGAAGTAGAACAAACTTTCTATGAACTACAAGCTGCAGAACAAGACCTGAAATATATTAAATCTATTGTGGAATTAACTAGTATTCATAGTCAGCTTGCTTCTAGGCAAAGAATTGTTGGCAACATCTACAAATTGGACTTTCAGCAAATACAATCTAGATATTTAGAAGCTAAGCTAGAGATTGCAAGGATTCAAAATGATATTATCCGCTTAAGAGAAAAATTGAATAGATTACTGGGTTTCTGTGGGGATATTCAATGGAGGATTTCGGATAATTTACCTGAGATAGACTATCAAGGATTATCTATAGCATGTTTAGAGTCTGTGGCTTTTAGTGAGAGGCTTGATTTACAATCTGCTCGTTTTGATGTCTTACGTCTAAGTCGCATGTTAGGGATCAAGCAATGGTGGGTTTACACACAAGGACGGATAGGCATTGGAGGAGTAAGAGAATTAGAAGGGAACAATGTTCTCGGCTCTGCATTCTCTGGGGAAATTCCGATCTTTAACTATGGTCAAGCCGATCGTATGCGCATTCGCGCAGAGTTACGGCAAGCTCAAGATCATCTAGCCGCTTTAGAAATTCAAGTTTTATCGGAAGTAAGAGAAGCTCATAAACTTTTAATGAACAATTTAGGAATCATTAATGATTATCGAGCTCATATCATTCCTCTACAGATTGAAATCTTAGAATCATCTGAAGAGCTTTATAATGTAATGGGTCTTGGCGTTGATCGTCTTTTAGAAAATAAACGTCAAGAATTTCAAGCCTATAGCAACTACATTATGTCACTACGAAATTATTGGATGGCAAGGGTTCAACTCGATCGAGCTTTAGGGGGTAAATTGTATCTAGTTCTATCACAGATGGATTTGGAAATGAATATGTACGAATGTAATTGTGAAGGAGTCTCAGAATGAAAAATTTCTTTAGATTAATTATTTTAGGACTTCTTTGCATTTCACCTCTCTATGGTCAGATGGATCATTCTAAGATGCAGCAACAAAAGAATGATCAGATGGATATGCAAATGGATTCTAAGATGAAAAATATGCCTATGCAAAATCATAAGCACAACAATCAAAGGGAAGAAAATAGGCAAAATATTCAAGAAAGTAGAGAAGAGACCAAGATTGAAAATCAATCTGATAAAGATAAATTAAGACATCCTTCAGTTATCACACCAAACGTAGGTTCTCTGCCATGGACGATGGATGGTAACGTCAAGGTTTTTCACCTTATCGCAGAGCCTATTCAAAGAGAATTTTCTCCAGGATTCTGGGTCAATTGCTGGGGATATAATGGCTCAAGTCCCGGCCCAACAATTGAAGCAATCGAGGGAGATCGCGTTAGAATTCTTGTGACCAATAAATTAAATGAGCCCACATCAATTCACTGGCATGGAATTATTTTGCCTAATGGGATGGATGGGGTAGCTGGTTTAAATCAGAAAGCGATTCCACCAGGTGACACATTCAAATATGAATTCACTCTCAAGCAGAATGGTACATTTATGTATCACCCTCACGCTGATGAGATGTTTCAAATTGCCATGGGTATGGAAGGGTTTTTTATTATCCATCCAAAAGATGGAGACAATCCACCTATTGATCGCGATTTTGCAATTTTCCTGCATGAGTGGCGTATTCCCATGGGCAGTAAGACTCCTATCCCATTTGAGATGTTAGATTTTAACATTTTCACTTTCAATAGTGTTTTGTATCCAAACATTGAATCTTTAGTTGTTAAAACTGGCGATCGCGTACGCATTCGTTTTGGAAATGTCATGATGGGGACTCATCCAATTCATTTACATGGCCATGAATTCCTCGTGACAAGAAGAGGAGGCAAAAGACTTCCCCCAGCTGCCCAATATAGTGAGGTGACAGTCCTTGTTTCACCAGGAGAAACAAGAGATATTGAACTAATCGCTGATAATCCAGGAGATTGGGCCATCCACTGTCATAAATCACATCATACAATGAATCAAATGCAACATGATCTTCCTAATTTAACAGGGATAAATAAACAGGGTATTGAAGAGCGCATCAAACAATTTTTCCCAGATTTCATGGGTTTAATGAACATCAATGGAATGGGAGATATGTTCGAAATGTATGGAACCAATGAGATGATGGACATGGGTTTTAAAATGAAATATCCACAAAATCTTTCTCCCATTGGCAGCCCTGGTCCATTCGGCGTCATTGAAATGGGTGGCATGTTTACGATTTTTAAAGTGAGGGATAATCTGACAAGTTATGCTGATCCAGGTTGGTACAAACATCCCCCAGGGACTGTCGCTGAATCTATTCATGGACCTAATAATGCTCAGATGCATGATGGAAAGAAAATGCAAAATACGATGATGAACCATCCTAATATGCATGGAATGCAGCATGATATGGGCTCAATGAACCATGAAACATCTAATATGAATGATATGAAGAAATTTCCACATGCTGAATTAAATAGAGAAAGCTGGTTTAGCCAAGAAGAAGATAAATTGGAGCCCCACAATCAACAGGGAAATTGGATGCAAAGCAAGCCTGAGGATAGTATGGGACATATGCATGGTGGTCATAGTATGAAAATGGGAAATATGCAAGGGATGTCTCAGGAAATGAACATGCCAAATCAAACAGAAGGTCATCAAATGCAACATATGGGGCACTAAAATGAAATTTTTATTTTTATTTTGTTTCATTTCATTCGGCTTTGTTGTTTTTGCCCATGAAGGACATCAAGAGCAGATGCAACAAAAAGAACATGTTCAAGAAAAAGAGGAAGGTATCACAGAAAAAAACAAGCAATCTGATATCGGAGGAAGACCTCTAACATGGCTGCAATGGATTGGAACTTTACACTTGATTTTTTTGCATTTTCCAATTGCATTGATCAATATGGTGGCTATTTCCGAACTATTATTTGCTTTATTCAAAAAACCTATGTTCGAGATTTTCTCTCGATTCATGTTGATTGCTGCTGCGATCATAGCACCTCCAACAGCCTTATTAGGTCTAATTTACAGTTATTCGGCCACTTATAATGGCTTAATGGAAACCTTTCTTTGGTGGCATATGTGGTTTGGAATCTCAACCGCTATTTTTACTATCGCTGTGACATTTACTAGAGAATATTTTGGAGTTAGTCGGCTTTACTACAGTTGCGTGGCTTTCTTATTTTTGATGATAAATATCACAGGATTCTTTGGAGGAGGGATGACATTTGGACCGTACCATATGCATCCACCTCTTTAACTATAATCAAAAGGAGGCAATTATGCCGCATCGTGAAAATCAAGGAAATGGAGGAAAGCACAAAGAATTCCCTCAAGCAGATTCACCGCATTTACATGCGATGATGGAATGTATGAGCATTTGTGTCGCTTGCTCAAAAAAATGCATTGAAGAAGGTCATAAAAAAACAGCCATTCTTTGCGCGGAATGCGCTGATGTTTGCGCTTTAGCAATTAAGTCAGCAAGCAATCAATCCGAATTCAACAGTCAAATTATGGATCTTTGTGCTCAAGTCTGTAAACGTTGTGCAGATGAATGTAAAAAAATGCAAGCAAAACACTGTCAAGAATGTGCTGAAGCATGTCAAGAGTGCGCTGAGGCTTGTTCTGGAACACATAGTTATCGTTAATCATTAAGGCCTGCCTTTGGTCAGGCCTTAATCAAATTTTTCGGGTGAAATGAAAGTGGCAAGTGAAAAACTTTTTTGGTTTTAAAATCAAAAATGAGCCGGAGCTTATATGTTTACTTTAAAAAATGTGGTTATATTTTTAGCAGGAGCTGAATTTTTTCATACCTTCGTACACATCATGCTGGCTTACGCCAATCAATTTCCTTTGGATATGAAGGTAGTAGTTCTGACTTCTACAATAAATATGTGGGGAATCATCATTAATGCCCTAATTACAATCGCTCTTCTGTTGTGGGCAAGCCGGTTACCAAAATAAATTCTTTCAAAAAGCTTCTATGAGCTAGGCAAATGAATAATGATCTGTTTGAGGATAACCCCCCATCAATAGCATTGGGATTTAATCAGCTTCATTTAATGACTTCTTTTGTCAGTGAATCTATCTTATTCTTGTCCGTTTTGTGATGTGGTGTTGGATCGCAGGCTGTAATCACTAAAGTAATTATAGCAAGTAAGAAAATTTTTTCCATAATAACCCCACTTTGTTTTTCATTTAGGCTAACGGTAATCGCATTGCAATGATGAAAGATAGTAATGTCCTATAATTTCAAGCTAATCCGCAGCAGGCATAAATGTAAATATATAATATTTGAATGGATATTTTTTCCATATCTTAAATGAACATGGTCATCAAAGTCGAATTTCACGCAGTCTTAAAGCGTTTCCAATTACAGAAACAGAACTTAAACTCATCGCTAACGCAGCAATAATGGGATTAAGAAGCAAACCTGTAAAAGGATAAAGAACGCCAGCTGCAATCGGAATGCTTAAAATGTTGTAAATAAATGCCAAGAAAAGATTTTGGCGAATATTATTCATCATGGCATGACTTAAGTGAAGGGCACGCACAATGCCTACCAAATCTCCTTTTATTAACGTCACATTGGCGCTTTCCATTGCCACATCTGTTCCTGTTCCCATAGCAATTCCAACGTCGGCAGCAGCTAAAGCTGGGGCATCATTGATGCCATCGCCTGCCATCGCAACAAATCCATCTTTCCCTTTAGCTTTTTGAACAAATTCTTGCTTGTAATCTGGTGTTACTCCTGCATGAACCTCATCAATATTTAATTTATTTGCAACGGATTGAGCTGTCTGCTCGTTATCACCAGAAAGCATCACAATTTTTTGTCCAAGTTGATGCAGCTGCTGTATTGCATTAGCTGTTGTGCTTTTAATGGGGTCACTCACTGTAATTAAACCAACTGCTTGCCCATCAATAGCCACAAACATCACGGTTTGGGCTTGTTTTTGAAGCTCCTGAGCTTTTTGCTGAAGTGTAGCGACACCGTTGATTTTTCTTTCTTGTAAAAAGTTAGGCTTTCCTACCAAAACTTCATGATTTTCTACCTTTCCTACAACACCTCCACCTGTAATAGATTGAAAATTTTCAACTTTAGGTAGACTAATGGATCTTTCTTTAGCACCTTGAACAATTGATGCTGCTAAAGGATGTTCGCTATTTTGCTCAACAGCAGCAGCAAAACGCAAGATTTCATTTTCTTTTCCATTCTCATTTGAAATCACTTGGGTGAGTTTTGGTTTACCTTCTGTCAAAGTGCCTGTTTTATCAACAACTATTGTTGTAACCTTTTCTAGTTTCTCAAGTGCTTCAGCATTCTTAATCAAAACACCAGCTTCTGCGCCTCTTCCCATGCCTACCATGATAGACATTGGTGTTGCAAGACCAAGAGCACAAGGACAGGCAATGATGAGAACAGCTACTGCATTGACAAGTCCATAGACAAATGAAGGCTCAGGTCCAATCCAAGCCCAAACAATAAAAGTCAAAATCGCTACCAAAATCACTGCTGGAACGAAATAACCTGAAACAGTGTCAGCCAAACTCTGGATAGGAGCTCGACTGCGTTGTGCCTCTGCTACCATCTGTACAATGCGGGATAAAAGCGTTTCACTTCCAACTTTTTCGGCTTGCATTAGAAAACTACCGGTTTGATTGATAGTTGCCCCGACAACGGAACTACCAATTTCTTTTTCTGCAGGAATAGGCTCACCAGTAATCATAGACTCATCAATAGTACTTTTCCCTTCAGTAATTTTTCCATCAACCGGGATTTTATCTCCCGGACGAATACGCAAAATATCGCCAACTTTTACTTGATCAATGGAAACCTCTTTCTCCTCGCCGTTCACAACGATGCGAGCTGACTTGGCTGCTCTTCCTAACAAGGCTTTGATTGCTTGACTTGTTTGGCTCCTAGCTTTGAGCTCGAGGACTTGACCGAGCAAAACTAATACCGTAATGATAGCTGCTGTTTCAAAATATAAAGGAACCTCTCCCTGATGTAAAAAAGAGGCCGGAAAAGCATGTGGAAAAAAGAAGGCAATCACACTGTAGAGATAAGCAACACCTACTCCCAAAGAGATCAAGCTGAACATATTAAGATGCCGATTGACTATAGACATCCAGCCTCTTTTAAAAAAAGGCCAACCTGCCCATAAAATCACAGGTGTACTTAAAATAAATTGAAGCCATCGAGACAAATTTTGAGAAATAATTTGATCAAAAGCAGAAATCATATTAACCATAGCCAAAAGAAGGACTGGAATAGAAAATGCTAATCCTACCCAAAACCTAAGGCGCATATCTTTGTATTCTGCATCATCAACTTTTGCCTCAATATTTTTAGGCTCTAATGCCATCCCGCAAATGGGACAATTTCCTGGATGATCTTGCACAATTTCGGGATGCATAGGACATGTATATTCAATAGGGGAGTTGATTGATTTATTTTGTGACTGAGATGGCGGATGAAGGTATTCATCTGGTTTCCTTTTAAAGCTGTCCAGACAATGTTGACTGCAAAATAAATACTGCTGATTTTGGTAATCGAACTTATAGGTATCTTGTTTAGGATCAACTGTCATCCCGCAAACTGGATCTTTAGCCATACATACCCTTCATTTTAATTTAAACCTCAAGATAATGATTGGTTAATTTAGAGGAAAGGATTACCTATTGACACAAATAGAGCATCAATATACCATACGGGGGTATAGTAAAATGATTTGGAATATAGGAATTTTCGTTATGCCGAACGATACATGTTGTAAACACAGCAAAACTCAACATCCCTCTCACCACGAACAAATGCCACATTTAAATAGGGTAAGTGGGCAAATAGAGGGGATCAAAAAAATGATTGATGAAGGAAGATATTGTCCCGAGATCTTAAACCAGCTTCGCGCTATTCGTTCAGCTATTAAAAGCATTGAGTTACGCATTTTAGATACACACCTCTCCTCTTGTGTAACTGAGGCTTGTCTTTCACAGGATCAGAATGAACAAAGGAAAAAAATCGACGAAATTCGCGAACTTATTAAACGATTTGAATGAAGCTTAAAAAATGGAGGCCTGAATGGAATTTTCTAGTGGAATTTCGCTAGCTGCGATTGAAGAGTTAGATCAGAAGGAGCACACAAAGAAAAAACTTGGGATATTATCAGCTGCATTCATAGGAGTTTTTCTTTTGGTTCTGGGATTTCTTGCTTTTTCACAATCAACAAGAACCAATAGCACAAGCTCTCAAATCATTCAAAAATCTCATTGCGGATGTGGAAGCAATTGTTCGTGCGGAATGACTTGTAGTTGTCATTAAAAAATTTTGAAAAAGCATTTTAGAATGTTCGTTAACATCTCATAAAATCTTTTCAATTAACAAAAGGAGAAAATATGAAAACGTTATTTGGTTTTTTAGGAGCCTCTCTTATGGCAGTTAGCTTTCTTTCTGCTGCACCAAATATGTCAAGTTGTCATTGTCAAAATTGCAACTGTACTCAAGAAAGGCACTGCGGATGTTTTTCTAGAGGATGTCAATGTTCATCTCAGGCTTGTCAGTGCAGTGAAAATTGCCAGTGTGGTTACAACTGCGCTTGCGGAAGCAATTGTGCTTGCAAGTAGATTGATCATAAACCAGCATTTTAGGAATGTTTATTGAAAATAACATTCCTAAAATGCAATTATAACTAGATCGCATATATGCGTTATAAATAGTATTCTGAAAATATCTATTCGTTACATATTGTTTGTGGCTCATGAATCATAAACATTTCACATCATAGCAAAAAAAGATAGGACTACAATAGGAACCATATGAACAATTTCTTGTGGTCTTTTTGGACATTTTTCTGGATAGTTTCGATTGCTCTTTTGCCTATTTCAGTTTCGGCTTTGCCGACAACTGCTAATTCAGAAAAAAAAGGTAATGTTATGGACTATGAGAAGCTCAAGATAAAGTCATTCAAATACTGGGATCTTTATCTTCACGAAAATCAGTGCTATCTAGGAAGAACATTTGTTCAACTCAAAGATGAAAGTGGTATTGAAGATTTTATGGATATCAAAGAAGAAGTGCGAGAAGAATTTTTTCAGATTGGTCAAAACGTCAAAAAGGCTCTTAAAACTCTATTCAAACCGGATATGATGAACTACGCTGCTTTGAGTAATACGTCTCGTGTCATTCATGTGCACATCATTCCTAGATACAAGGATACAAGAGAATTCAATGGAGTAACGTTTAAGGATACTCGTTGGGGGCAAAACTATGTGCCTTATGATCGTTCTTTTGTTATCGAGGAATCAACATTATTTAAAATTAGAGACGCTTTAAAAGGCCAGTTGTGAATTCACGAGTTAGAAAATTTTTTTCTTATTACAAGCCCTACTTAGGACTTCTCAGTGCAGATATGATGTGCGCAGTGATTGCTTCTGCAGCAACGCTAGCCATTCCATTATGCATTCGATACATCACGACAAATCTCCTAGAGGTTGGTTCAAACGATGCTCTCCATCAAATCTACATGATGGGTGGTGTCATGCTTGCTTTGGTTGCCATTTACACCGCATGCCATGCATTTATTGATTATCAAGGGCACATGATGGGTGCTTTGATGGAAAGGGATATGCGCAATGAGCTATTTGAGCATTACCAAAAGCTTTCTTTCAAATTCTATGACGAACATAAGACTGGTCAGCTAATGACACGGATCTCAAATGACACATTTGATCTTGCTGAACTATACCATCATGGCCCAGAAGACATTGTCATCTCCTTGCTGAATTTCATTGGAGCCTTTGTCATCTTAACCATGATCAATGTCAAATTAGCTCTCCTTGCCTTTCTCTTTATCCCTATCATGGGAATCTACGGGTTTTGTACAGCCAAGAAAATGTATGCTGCATTGAGAAAAAGTAGCAACAAAATCGGGGACATTAATGCTCAAGTAGAGGATACCCTTGCAGGAATCAGGGTCGTCAAGTCTTTTACCAATGAAGAAGTCGAAAAGAAAAAATTCTCCCTTGAAAATGACCATTTCGTTGCGAGCAGAAAAAAAGGATATAAAGCAGAGGCTTACTTTTATGATGGCTTGATCGCTTTTACCCAGCTCATGACAATCGCTGTTGTCATATTTGGGGCAGTTAGCATTGTAAAAGGGTCTTTAGATTTGGCTGACTTGCTTACTTTCCTGCTTTATATCGTGATCCTCATTGAGCCGATTCAACGACTTGGCAATTTTATCCGTCTCTACCAAGAAGGAGTCACTGGATTCAACCGATTTATGGAAGTTTTGGAGGTTGAACCAGACATTCAAGACTTCCCAAACGCTCATGATTTGGCCCATGCTAAAGGGGAGATAGAATTTCAAAATGTCAGCTTTAAATACAAAGAGGACTATGATCACGTTTTGAAAAATATCTCTTTGAGAGTAGCCGTCGGAGAATATGTCGCTTTGGTGGGACCGTCTGGTGTTGGAAAAACCACCCTTTGTTCTTTAATCCCTAGATTCTATGAGGTCAATGACGGAAAAATATTGGTTGATGGTCATGATATTAAAAGCACTAAGGCAAAATCTTTACGAAAAAATATTGGCCTTGTTCAGCAGGATGTCTATCTCTTTGCAGGCACAGTTGTAGAAAATATTCGTTATGGAAAACCAGATGCCACTGAAGAAGAAATCATCATCGCAGCCAAGCAAGCGAATGCTCATGATTTCATTATGACTCTTCCAAATGGATATGCGACAGATATTGGACAGCGCGGAGTTAAATTATCTGGCGGTCAAAAGCAAAGGCTCAGTATTGCTCGTGTCTTCTTAAAAAATCCGCCTATTCTTATTTTTGATGAAGCAACCAGCGCGTTGGATAATGAAAGTGAAAGAGCCGTACAAAACTCGCTTGAGAAACTCATTAAAAATCGCACCACACTGGTTATAGCCCACCGTCTTTCAACTATCAGGAATGCCAAGAGAATTCTCGTATTAACGGACAATGGCATCGAAGAAGAAGGAACGCATGACGAAATCAACGTTTCTTTTTTTATCCCCATCTGACCATTGGAAAATTTACCAATGAGGAAACACTCACGACCGCACTTATTGAAGCCAACTTGAATAAAACTCAATTCGAAACAATAATCTCAAAAATTTTTATAGAGTCAATTGATGAATCTGGATATTCCACTATTGAATTTGTTGTTAGCATTTAATAAACCATTAAAATCTTTGGTAGTTTGAGCTGTGAAACTTAGAGTCTTCATTATTATAATACTAGTTATCTCAATGGCCACGCTTATCGGCTTCATAGTGTTCCGAGGTGGCAAATGGGATAGATATTATAAGAACAAAATGTATCAACCTCCAAGAGAAGTTGTCGTAAATGCCTTAGATTTTTTTCAAACTCACGGAAATGCTCTAGACTTAGGATGTGGTGTAGGCAATGAAACTGCATATTTACTTGATAACGGTTGGGATGTTTGGGCCATTGATTGCGAACCTAAAGCTATTGAAATAATGAAGGGAAGAAGAGATATTAGTGCATCTCATCGACAACTTGTAACGAAAGTTGCTAAATTTGAAGATTTGAATTGGAAAATATTACCGCAATTCGACCTGATTTGTGCCTGCAATTCATTACCATTCTGTGAATCACACCAATTTCCATCCGTATTCGCATCTATTAAAGAAAAAATAAATCCTAACGGAAGATTTGCTGGTCATTTTTTTGGGATGAATTATTCCGGTTTTAGCAGCGCTGAAAAAAACAATATGACGTTTCTGACAAAGGAACAAATCATTAAACTCTTAGATGGTTTTGATATCGAGTATCTTCAAGAGATTGAAGAAGATGGAATAAGCGGTACTGGGCTTAAATGTCATTCACATATCTTCTATGTAATCGCAAGAAAAATGGAGAGTGTATCCAGACAGCCAGATTCGGCATTAGATCAAGTCCGTATAACAGAAGGCAAAAAAATGGATTATGAGAAGTTGAAAATAAAATCGTACAAATATTGGGATCTCTATCTGCATGAAAATCAATGTTATCTCGGCAGAGTCTTTGTTCAGCTTAAGGATGAAAAAGAGGTGGAAGATTTCCTAGATATTCAAGGACAAGTGCGAGAAGAGTTTTTCCAAATTGGTCAAACGTCAACAAGGCTCTTAAGATCCTATTTAACCCAGATAAGATGAATTATGCGGCTTTGAGTAACACATCTCCTGTCATTCATATGCATATCATCCCTCGTTATAAAGAAACACGAGAATTTAACGGAGTGACCTTTAAAGATACACGTTGGGGGCAAAATTATGCGCCTTATGATCGTTCTTTTGTGGTCGAGGAATCAACATTATTTGAAATTATAGACGCTTTAAAAGGTCAGTTGTGAATTCACGAGTTATAAAGTTTTTTTCTTATTACAAGCCCTACTTAGGACTTCTCAGTGCAGATATGGTGTGCGCAGTGATTGCGTCTGCAACAACGCTAGCCATTCCATTATGCATTCGATACATCACGACAAATTTGCTAGAGGTTGGTTCAGAGGATGCTCTCAATCAGATCTATATGATGGGTAGTGTCATGCTTGCTCTGGTTGCCGTTTATACTGCATGCCATGCGTTTATTGACTATCAAGGGCACATGATGGGTGCTTTAATGGAAAGGGATATGCGCAATGAGCTATTTGAGCATTATCAAAAGCTTTCTTTCAAATTCTATGACGAACATAAGACTGGTCAGCTGATGACCCGCATCTCAAACGATACATTTGATCTTGCTGAACTATACCATCATGGCCCGGAAGACATTGTCATCTCTTTTCTGAATTTCATTGGCGCCTTTGTCATCTTAACCATGATCAATGTTAAATTAGCTCTCCTTGCATTTATCTTTATCCCTATCATGGGAGTGTACGGGTTTTGTACAGCCAAGAAAATGTATGCCGCACTGAGAAAAAGTAGCGACAAAATCGGGGATATCAATGCTCAAGTAGAGGACTCTCTTGCAGGAATCAGGGTCGTCAAGTCTTTTACCAATGAAGAAGTCGAAAAGAAAAAATTCTCCCTTGAAAATGACCATTTCGTTGCGAGCAGAAAAAAAGGATATAAAGCAGAGGCTTACTTTTATGATGGCTTGATCGCTTTTACCCAGCTCATGACAATCGCTGTTGTCATATTTGGGGCAGTTAGCATTGTAAAAGGGTCTTTAGATTTGGCTGACTTGCTTACTTTCCTGCTTTATATCGTGATCCTCATTGAGCCGATTCAACGACTTGGCAATTTTATCCGTCTCTACCAAGAAGGAGTCACTGGATTCAACCGATTTATGGAAGTTTTGGAGGTTGAACCAGACATTCAAGACTTCCCAAACGCTCATGATTTGGCCCATGCTAAAGGGGAGATAGAATTTCAAAATGTCAGCTTTAAATACAAAGAGGACTATGATCACGTTTTGAAAAATATCTCTTTGAGAGTAGCCGTCGGAGAATATGTCGCTTTGGTGGGACCGTCTGGTGTTGGAAAAACCACCCTTTGTTCTTTAATCCCTAGATTCTATGAGGTCAATGACGGAAAAATATTGGTTGATGGTCATGATATTAAAAGCACTAAGGCAAAATCTTTACGAAAAAATATTGGCCTTGTTCAGCAGGATGTCTATCTCTTTGCAGGCACAGTTGTAGAAAATATTCGTTATGGAAAACCAGATGCCACTGAAGAAGAAATCATCATCGCAGCCAAGCAAGCGAATGCTCATGATTTCATTATGACTCTTCCAAATGGATATGCGACAGATATTGGACAGCGCGGAGTTAAATTATCTGGCGGTCAAAAGCAAAGGCTCAGTATTGCTCGTGTCTTCTTAAAAAATCCGCCTATTCTTATTTTTGATGAAGCAACCAGCGCGTTGGATAATGAAAGTGAAAGAGCCGTACAAAACTCGCTTGAGAAACTCATTAAAAATCGCACCACACTGGTTATAGCCCACCGTCTTTCAACTATCAGGAATGCCAAGAGAATTCTCGTATTAACGGACAATGGCATCGAAGAAGAAGGAACGCATGACGAATTGATTGCCCTAGATGGCACTTATGCTAATTTGTATAACATGCAATTAAGAATCGAAGATACTGGAGAAACGCATGATTCAGGGAATTAGTCATATTACTTTTTTAGTGAATGATTTGGATAAGTCATCTTCTCTATTTCGTTTCGTATTCGATGCCGAAGAAATTTACTCCAGCAATGGCACAAATTTCTCGCTTTCTGATGAGAAATTTTTTCTCCTCGGCGGTATATGGGTAGCTTTGATGAAAGGAGAGCCAACCGCTCGTTCTTATCAGCATATTGCTTTTCAAGTATCAGAGGATGATATTCCAATGTACAGAAGTCGGATTGAACAACTAGGATTAGATATCCTTCCAGGCAGATCAAGGCATAGAGAAGAGGGAAGCTCATTATATTTTTATGATTACGACAATCACCTGTTTGAATTAATTTCTTGATCCCTTGAAGAAAGATTGGCATTTTATCGACAACACACAAATGGAACTCATGATAAAAATACGAAAAGCAAATAGCGAGGATACCAATCAATTAGCAAAACTTTTTTTAGAGGTGCGCCAAGCTACATTTACCTGGGAAAGTCCGGATAAATTCAAGCTCGAGGACTATCAGAAGGCCACAGAAGGGGAAACAATCTTCTTAGCCGAAGACAATCAGAAAATTATTGGATTCATTTCTGTGTGGGAGCACGATTCGCCTGCATTTCTCCATCACTTATTTATTTCCAAATCTCACCAAAAGCAAGGAATAGGACGTCTATTGATTCAGAGTCTTTCTTCTTCTATCCCATTACCCTATAGATTAAAATGCATCGTAAAAAATGAAAACGCATTAGCTTTTTACCTGAAGAATGGCTGGTCTATTGCAGGTAAAGGCATTAGTGAAGATGGCGATTATTTACTCTTAGAGTTGCCAAAATTAGAGAGTCCGCTAAACAAAAATTAAGATGTGATTTCAATATCGAGACATTTGAGGAGATTGATCGCCTCTGGAAATGAAAACTTTGCTTTTTTAAGGTTATTCGTCTGAATATCAATGCCATAATTCTTTGCATTTCTGAAGTCAGACTTTGTCAAATTGCATTGATGAAATAGAGTTCCCAGTAAATCGGCATCGGAGAAGTCAGCCTCTTGTAAATCAGTGTTTGTGAAAAACACTTCCTTTACCTTGGAGCCTCTGAAAGAGATCTCCTTTAACTTCAAATCTGTGAAATTGCAGGTTTGCAGAATGCTCTTGATAAATTTGATATGAATGAACTTATCGCATTTGTAGAAATCAACACCCACCATTTTACATTCCTCAAAAATGATGTCTTGCAGCCGGCATCCATGGAGCTTTACCAAGCGGAGATTACAATTCTTGAATCGACATCCTGAAAAATGATGGATCTCCATCGTGCCATTTAGGTGCTTTTTTTCAGAGGTTCAAGAGCATCCAGAAGCGACTCAAACAACCACACAGCAAGCAACATCAAGTGCTAAAATTGAACCGTTGCCACTACCTGAGGCGCCTAAACCGAATTAGCAAAAGAAATCTCGGTTGAAGGGTTGGCTGGAATGATGGCCGGATTGGAGTACGAACAACCTCAACCTAGAAATCCTCCAATCTCTACTCTTGATCAGTTTTTAAGAGGAACAGAAATCAGAGAAGGTTCCATTCATATTCTTTATCACCCTAGAGATAAAATTAATTTCTACACAAACAATATCTGTTTTGTTGCTTATCCGATTGAAAAAGCTTACAAAAAAGTCTTAGCAGCAGAACTGATTGAACAAAGCAAACTAAATGAAAATGAGACTCTTAGAGATCTATCGCCAAAATTGGAGACTTTTAGAAAAGAACTCCAGGAAAAAATCAAAAAAACTGAAGAAGATATTCATAATATGGAGCAGCTGGGAGCATTAGATGACGCCATTGAACCTTATGCAACTCGATTAGCTCAACTAAAGACTGATCTGAAAAAACTTTCGATACCAGAATCTGCTCTAGATATTACCTTAAAAGATCTTATGGATTGTCAGTCAGCCTATACTCAACCTCCGGAATCACACTATATTTACGATTTAATCGATCTATTCCTTATGCCGTCCAATAATCACCAGGTGGATTATGCGGAAATAATGAAAAGAGAGCTTCTTGCTCCCCTTGGAATGAAGAATAGTGGTTTTCATGATGTTCCAGGTACACATATGGACGTCACATTCAAAAACGATAAAACAGGGAAGGATGAATCTTATGTACCATCTAAAGACCATCCAATGAGATATGGAGCTGGGTTCGGAAGAACTTCTCTTTCGGATGCATCGAAAATGGCAAAAGCATTGGCCGACCCTCGTGGATTAGTCTCGGAAGATGGTGAAACTGTTCTTCTTACCCATGAAGAGCTAGACAATTTTTTCAAGCCACACGGTCATTATGAAGGCTGGGGACTCGGAGGAGCTGAATTAACATGTGGCGGTAAAGTCATTGATAAAGGGGGATCGCTAAATCAGGACCAGTATTCATTTTGGGTCGATCGTGAATCTGGAATAGGAATGATTGTAATGTGTAATTGTGGAAGAAGACCGGATGAGATTTTAAATGCCTTTAAAGGAAAGATTGAACAAATCAATTATCCGAAAGCAAAGCAGATAGCAAAAGAAAAGGAAGGGGCTCCACTTGGGATAACCGCTAAGCATTATTTCGATCATCCATTGGTCTTGGAAGATGTACACCAATTGTTCGAAGGCACACGTGGTCGAGTTGCCTTGCTTTTTGATTATGATACAGCCAAAAAAGGGATTATTCATTGGAGTGGCACTCCACTTGAAGTTGAGAAGCAAGATGATGGAGCTTTTCATGTAACAACAGCAGGACGGTTCGAAGGGTTAGTAATTAGAAAAATAGAGGGGAAAGCATCCGGAAAAGATTATTTAGCCGTAGGAGATACCTCTTTTATTGAAATCGAAGCCGATAACTTACCCTCTAAAGAAGATGTCGAAAAGGCAGAAAAACAATTTCAAGCATTTCGTGGACAATATAGCAACAAAGAACATCCTGAATGGGGTACACTAGAATTTGAAGTCCTAAATGATGAAAGCGGAAATATTTTGCTTGGTGCAAGAGATGGAAGTAAAGGAGACTTTGTCCCACAAAGTATTGTAAAGGCCGATACCAATTCCATCTTATTCAACGGACATGATCGACAACCTCCTGATAAAATGTTCAGGTTTGTGAGAGAATCTGAAGTTGCACCATGGAGACTTCAAGTTTTAGACTATGCCTCCAAGCAGTTCATTGAAGAGAGACCAAAGTCATAAATAATTTTTTCTGTTTCCTTTAATATTATCTCCATGACGAGTATAATAAGGCATATTTTTGAACCTTTCAAGGAGAGATTTATGCCTTTGATTCAAGGAAGCAGTGAAGACACCATCCATTCGAACATCAAAAAGCTGATAGGGGAAGGGTATAAGAGAAAGCAAGCTGTCGCAATCGCCTATAGCGAAGCGGAGAAATCTAATGGTAAGAAAGATCAGTTACAGGAAAAACCCTCTCGTTACAAATTCTCCTCTGCAGGGCAGAATTATGGCGAAACGCAGCAGTTTCCATACTTGTGATCTTTATTCAGCGCTTTTTTCTTCCTCTGGATATACCTCGGGAACATAGTGAGCAAAATTTCTTGATTCTCTGTCACAGATGAAAACTGAAGTGACGGATGCCGAGCCGCCTGTTTCTACCTTGTCACTTTCATGATAGACGCCGTTCCATGCCTTTTCTGTCGCAATAGCTTCTGTCGGCGCTTCTACTTCCACCATAAAATACTGCGTGTATGCAAGTCCCACACGCCATTTTGGAAATTTTTTATTCATAATCCTCTAAAATTATCATGTTACATCAATATTTCCTTGAACTACTCCTGTGCAGGTCCAATCCGTGTTTGCTGTGATGCAAAGAAGTTGGATCGTATCATATTGATTACTTGAATCAAGATGTCCGCCAATACCCATTGTCGTGCTGCGGTTTCCAAAATAAATCGTCTGTCCCGCATTCTGTGCAATTTGCCAACCACCAGAACCTTTACCAATTACCCAGACCAAATCCCCCACATTCGATACAGAAGGCAATGTCATCGTGACTAGACCCAAATTGTTTGCAATATAGCCGTTATTCACATCCATGACTTGAGAAGGACTTATCACTTCTGTGAATGGAAACTTGGAAGCAGGCGCCCATTTTATCCCCTCGACAGTTGATGAATCAGCCGTCAAAACATCATTGTCCGATCCAACTGGTAGTCTCACATCACCTGAAGCTGTTCTAACAATCAGATCTCCTTTTGTTGTAGTAGGAGAGAGGTTATTAAACGCTGTTGCAGGATCAGCCACATCCGAAAGATTATTGGAAACGGCAAGCAAGTCTATTACTTTGACTCCGGAATCTTTGATGACTTTCCCAGTATTATCGGCGTAAGTCGCAATATCATCAGTTATCGATGAGCCAGGGCCAATCACATTCCCTGATCCACTACCACCGGTACCAGACTTATCCAAATTATTAGTAAACGGGTTATAACCAAAGATCGTCATACTTACCCTTATGAAAAGTATGTTGCCCGGTTTGTCCAGCTATAGATAAATCCCGATCCATTATCGGGAATCTGAACCCGATTGATGAACCCATTGGCGTCATAGCCAAGCTTCCGGATAAACCATGTTGTGTGGTTCACGTTTTCATTGGGCGTGGCGGAAAAGCCGACATATAGAGGCTTTCCAGAGACGTCATTATCAAGCCTCTGCTCGTAAAAATCCGTCGTTCCCAAAGTGGAAGCAAGATTATTGATTTGGTCGAAAATATTGGTGGGAATTGACATCGATCACACTCCTTTGACCACTAGCAGGAAAGTGCCTTTATCGAGACTGACTCTTGATGTCTTCTCGATACTGCGATTTGCAGACATGACCATCACTTTTGGAAATCTGCTTATCCTCCAACGTCTGATCGCTGGAAGCACATGCAGGATCCGGATGGATAATTTCAGGTAACGTGCACCCATCCAGTGATTCTTCATGTCTAACATTTGGCATAGCACGGCCTTGCGCAATGGTTGCTTTTAAAAATTCTTGTGCTGGCTAAATGAAAACGATTCTTGAGAAAGGAGGGTAAAGGAGTCGATGAGTTCTAAGAGTAATTGATTTCTAGGCGGTTTGGTGGCTTAATGTTTGAGCAGTCCATCCGCGATTTTGGGATCCATACATATTCTGTGTGGGTCCATTCTTACCGTTATAATAGGCTTTCACTTTCATTTTGATCAGATTTGTGACCGTCTCATTTTGGCTCATTGAGTCGAGCATAAACCATTGGCACCAATGCTCTCCGGATTGATCCGTCTTTTTGAAACTAGGAGCTGCAATGAATATCCCATTGCCATCTTTTGTCTGCTGTACCTTATAGCGTAAGATAATCTGACCGAAAAATCTCAGGCTAGCTACTCCCAAATACTTCTCTGCGGGAGTTTCGTCAAAGGTTAAAAATTCAACTTGGCTATCTTCCATACTCTTGATTTCCTTTTGTTAATCTTTGTCCTCATTCAGATTTTGTTGACCGTCGCATAGGGCGCTTTAAAAAACACTCAAAACACACAAGGGAGATCCAGTGCGTGCGTCTTCCACAATAAAGACTTTACCCGAATAATACAAATTATTCTGCACAAATTTTTATATATTCGTATCTTTTGATCGAGACGCCAAAAATCCTTATGGAGAAACCCTTAGACGTTGTCAAGAGCAAAATCAGGGAAACGGATTCTGATTCCCTTGAGGCTCAAGATAGTCTATATTTTTGAGAGCATAATCTGGAAAATAGGGAAGGGCATTTTTATAAAGAACAGGACGCCCTGTTTCTGCAATACGCGTGGCATTGTTATCTGTCGAAAAACTATTGTCAGCAGTTCCAACCCTTACTTGCCATTTTGAGCTAATTTTGAGTAGAACAGCGAAGTTGTTCTGTTCCCCTTCCCATTGTTTGAGTGCATATACATCTAGTGGAGGTTTAGCCATATGGAGATTCCCTTTGTCCATGTGATCGATGGAATAACATCTTGTGTTTTATCATAATCAAGATTTTTCTTCACTGTTTGTCTCCTTCCTGGATTTTTTTGGCATTGGCATATACTCCTCAACCATATCCCTGATCAACTGAGAGACAGAATAGACCTCGCCTTTCTCTCGCGACTTTTCAATGGCCTGCCGCTTTAAAAAATCGTGATATTCCTTCTCTACGCGGATGCAGACCATTGTAGGCTCTTTAAATATTCTCTTTGCCTCTTTTTTCTTGTTTCCAGGCATTTCAGATAAAGGTCTTCGATTATGAGGCCCCACCCATCTGCAGTTCTCTTTGCAATAATCCCCATCTAGACTGATTAATTCGATCCCATCGCAATCCGAAGGCATCGGTCCCATCTCTTCGTAGAACTTGATGAAAGAATCTTTCCATTCCGGGCACATTTTCACTCCGCGGCCACCATAGCTCCTGTAGCTTTTCGCATTCTTGTTGTAGCAGAGCATTTTGATCCTAGTCCACGTCTTGTGTTCCTTTGTCCGGGTCATTTTATGGGTTGTCATCTACATTTTATCCTACGTCAGCAGTTAAAAGATCAATTCATTACAGGAAATTCCTTTAGAATCATGCCTCTTAAAAATTTTGGAACCGAAAGGTTCCTCTCCTCAGCGAGCTTTTTAATCATGATGAAATTTTCAAAAGGGATAGCAAAGGAAATCACTTGGCACTCATTGCCCTTCCATTTTATTGAGGAAGGCGTTTGCCTGTGATTTTTAGGATTCAGAGGATGATTTTTCTTGTGAACCACTCCATGACATGTATGACAGAGCCAATAGACATGTAATGGACTGCCATAGTCTACGTGATGAGCATCGAGCTTGCTGTGTTCGAGAGTGCAAAGGTCGCAAGTAGCAGGGCGTTTCAATTTACCTTCTTTTAATGCAGTGGCAACAGCTCTTCGAGCAATTTCTTTTTTTCGATATTCGATGCATTCTTCATCGCTAATCATTTGCTGAGTTAACATAAAGCGGGGAGTGTGCCTTTCATGTGTATTGTATTTTCATGGGTAGAGTGCGTTTTTGGAGACGTATTCTCTGGTTTCTTTTTTCTCGGGCGTCCTTTGGCTTTTGCTAATGGCTTCACCTGTCCGCCTGTGATAAAATGGATTTTTTGAGCTGTATCTTCGTCGACAGTTTCATTCTTCTTAATTTTCCAGATTACCTGACGCGAACAACCGGCTAGCCTAGCTAGTTCATTAGTTTCCATATTATTTTTTCTTAGCCAAGTCTCAAGATCCATGTCGATCAACCTCCTTCTGTAATAGATAATACGCATCGTAAGATGTTTTTGTAAATCTTTTCGTTCCCGAAAAATCTAAAAACATATAAATTGTGTCTACAAGCCTCCAAAGGCAAAAAAATTAACTTTTAATAAAGGACAATAACCACTATGATTCATAAGTAGGAGCCTGAAATGTTAGTGGAAATCAGAGAAAGACACAATGTGAATCTACCACGTGTAAATTCGCAAGGTGAAGTGAATATGCGGGTAAAAGAGGGTATGAGCGAGACAAGATTAGGGGGTCAAGTTTGGCGACCAGCCCCCCTAATGGTGGAATTTCGCAAAATGCTACTTCCAATGCCCCTGCTATTCCTTTCTGGGGTTTTTACAGGAGTTGGCATCATGCTAGCTTTAAAGTAAAAAATGACTCAAGGAAAAAAGGAAAATTATGGACAGGACAAAAATGGATAGAGAGTTTCTCGACTCGCTCGATCTCAAGAGTGCGATGGATCACATTATGGAACTGACAGACTCCGTGAAATACGATCTCGTCAAAGCAGAAAAGGACCATCAAAAGTCTGGAAAATACACCATGTCTTGTCTTTACCGCGTCCGCCAGCTCCTTGTAGATCTCGAAAAATTGGGACTGCAGTTTCGCAAGCTATCAATCGCTTATGAAAAAGAGTTGGAGGAGAAGAAACGCTTAAAAAAATAAGGCGAAAGGGGATTTTGACCTCTTTCGTTTGAAAATATCGATCTAAGACGAAAAAGGACAAAAATGAACACCCGTCATGAAGAAGACGCCATTCCAAATGGATACGCACGCGTCACAGAAATTCTCAAACCCTACACTTCATTTGAAGGCATTGACCCATCCGTTCTTGAAAAAGCAGCTGATCGTGGAACACGCGTTCACAGCTACTGTGAACTATACACGCAAAATCTCCTGATCGAAAAAGTCGACGATGACTGTCAGCCCTATGTCAATAGTTTCATCCAATGGTACGACGCCATGGTCGAAGATATTTGGCATCAAGAGTACCGACTTTTCTGCAAAAACTATCGATTCACTGGAAAGCTAGACATGATCGCCACCCTCAAAGGGGATGATCACGAAGCTTTGATCGATATCAAGACTCCCCAACAAGCCAGCTGTTCTTGGAAACTGCAAACAGCAGCCTACAGATACCTCGTCAGGGTTAATGACGGAATCGATCTCAAGCGGCGTTTATGCTTGATGCTTGATCGCAAAGGGGGAATGCCAAAGGTTGTCGAACATACCGATCACGACAATGACGAACGCTTATTTTTGGGTGCCGCCGAGCTGTACCACTTTTTCAGGTAATTTTATAAAAAACAAGATCTCAAGCCTCATACGCTTGTTTTTTTATGATTTAATATTGCTTATTGTGTTGGTTTTAATACTGAAAATCGTGTACTATGATGTGTAATACGAAATGTAAAATGCAAATTAGAGGTGAGTCATGAATCAAGGTGGATTTAGCTGGAAGAGGTTTTTGGGGTTGAGTGCATCAAAAGCTCGCATCTCCAGAAAAATCGGTATTCCCTTTACCAAAGGGGGAAGACAACGCAAAGCATGGGCTGGAGGGTTGCTAGCCTTGTTATTTACAATGTTTTTTGATTAAGGAGTTGTATGTTTGATTTTGAAGAAGCGAACGAAGCCATAAAAAAGAATGAAATCATGAGCATCCAGGCAGGAGGAATGACAGTCGGGCAAGCGACTCTACTATTGAGTCATAAGCTAGACTTAACGCCACTGATTAACCAAGCTACATGCCATGTAATTGTCGACGAGAAAAGCGCAAGTCAGGCTCTTTCAATGAGCCTACAAGCACGTAAAATCCGCAAGCAATTGGATGAAACTCGACTCAATATTGTCAGACCCCATGTCGATTTCCAAAAATCGATCAATAAAATCGTCAAAGAATACGAAGCAAAGTTAGAGGAGATTGAGGAAAATCTTAAAAGTAAACTGGACACCTATCTCAAGGAATCCACATCCACCAATAATGCCTCCTTCATGGTTATCGAAAAAGAGATGACCGTCGAAGATGGAAAGCTCAAGAAGGTAAAAAAGTGGACTTGGGAGCTTGAGAATGAAAATTCAGTACCGCGCGATTATCTTTGCATTGATGAGAAAAAGATCGCCGAGGCAGTGAAACAGGGGGTACGAAATATCCCAGGAATCAAAATTTTTGAGAAAGAAGAAATCACCATGCGTGTGAAAAATTAAGGGAGTTGAATATGAGTTATGCAATGATGTTATCGGATACTCAGATGCTGCCAAAGAATTTGGAAGCAGAAGAGATCTTCAAATGGGGCCATGAGTTAGGCAAATGCCCATTTTACCAAAAGTTGGGACCAGGCGGAGTGATTGCCGTTGTCCTGACTGCAAGAGAATTAGGACTGCCACCCATGGCCTGTTTGAATGGGGGACTGCACAATATCGATGGCAAAGTTTCGATTAGCGCACAAATGATGAACGCCATGATCATCCGAGCAGGCCATTCTGCAAAGCTGGTTGAACTGACCCCTCAAAGATGTGTGATTCGTTTTAAGCGGCGAGAAGAAAAGGAGCATATCGATTACGCCTATACGGTTGAAGAGGCCCACAAAGCTGGGTACCTTAGCAAAAAGAACTGGCAGACCCATCTCCGAGACATGCTATTTTGCCGCTGCCTATCAGGGGGAGCGCGTAAATTTATGCCCGACGTGATTGGAAATGTGTACATCCACGGTGAACTCGGGGATGAAACAATGCCACTTGTTCCTCAAGAGGTTCAAGAGCATCCAGAAGCGACTCAAACAACCACACAGCAAGCAACATCAAGTGCTAAAATTGAACCGTTGCCACCTGAGGCGCCTAAACAAATTGAGAATGTAAAAGTGGAAGGTTTTGAGGAATTTTGCGAAAAACACCTCGGCGAGGACGATAAGGTGGCTTATGTCCGTAAAATCGCTCAAGCTACCAATAAGACAGAAACTCAAATTATCAATTCAGCCGTTGCCAACGAAGCAGGATTTTTAACCGCTTTTGAGAAATGGAAGGCCGACCAAAAAAAGGCGGAAAAGAAAGGAAAGAATAAGGCCGCTAATGAAGCGACAGCAATCGCACCATCAGCGCCTCATTCTGATGAAATTCCTCAATCGATGGATGAGCTTATTTAAGCTTGAATCAGGGGTAAATTCTTATCCAATTTACCTCTGGTTTCTGCTATTTGATGGGTTTGTCCATCAAAAATCAAGACGCTTACGCATTCCAACGATCAGACCAATCATAACAATCAGTCCAATAAATTGATAGACTTCACCAAAACTCTTTGAGCATTATTTGGTAGCTGGAGCCGGCTGAACTTGGACAACAGGTGCAGTGTCTTTATTTTTCACCTCAACAGCAACCGAAACATCAGTATCTTTTTGAAAGGCTTCCTTATCCACTTCCACTTTGATTGCCGTATCAGTGGCAATGTCATCTACAGCCTTAAACAATTCAGGCATTGCGGCGCATCCAGTTAAAAGCGAAGCCAAAGAAATCAATAAATAGGTACGAAGCATAAATCCCCATAGTTAAAATCATGGTTTAAATTCAAAATGATTCTTGGATATGTGGGGATTTGCGGACTTAAAGAAATGAGTCAATCAGACAAAAAACAACGTCTGATAATTGAGCTTATGTTGCTAAATCATTAAACATAAACATTTTAAGATGAAAATTCAAAAACACATGCTTAGAAGCAATCGTTTTCGTAACATTTTCTACTTTCTCTTGTACATAATCACATCTCAGAAGTCAAACAATTATTATGGACGGACATCCAACTTTCCAGCAATCCGGACAGATTTATTTCCAGAAAACCAACCAACTGATTCTATGGTTAATACGGATTTTCATAAAAATTATGGGTGTTTTTCTGAACTCTTTGATGTTTAGAAAAAGCAAACAGAAAGTTGGACATCCAGACAACCAGCTTTCTGGATTCCTTTCCAGTTGGTCATATGGTTGTATTTATTTTTGGAAAGATTTCATGATTTTCAACCAGTAATTTTGCGAAAAAGCAATTTTTTTTGCTATTTCGGATCCATCAAATTATTGATAAGCAATTGAGCCAACCATTTCTCATATTCTTCAGATGCCCATCCTTGTTCTACAACAAGCATACGATACATATCGCGTCCAGTAAAAGCCCATAGGATATCTCGAGCTTTGGCCTCACTGAGTCCTTTCGCTAGAGATTTTTCTCTTACCATTGCTTTTATTGTCACTTCCTGACGGCTATAACGGCGCATCTCTCTTTCTTTTTCGAGCTCTTTGAATTCAGGAGCCAAGACGACAGCGCCTCGAAAAAGATTCATTTGGACCTTTTCTGCATCATACATCTGACGAGCGATTTTAGCAGAAATAGAAAGACGTATTTCTGGCGATTTTTCCTGTATGCTCATTTCCACAAGAGCATCGAATTGATCTGCAGGGAGGACCTCATCCATTAAAGCGCGCAATACACCGCGTTTAGATTGAAATAGCGAGTAAACAGTTGGTATTGACACATCTCCCGACTGAGCTATTTTCTCAATAGTGACACATTCAAACCCTTCTGATTCAAAAAGATTTTTTGCAGCAACAAGAATGCGTCCTCTTGTTTGAGCCGCTTGTGCATTTCTGGCTAAAGATCTATAAGGTCTTTTTTCTTTATTTGACATATTGGATATAGTTTACTATACTCAATTCTGATTGTCAAATAAAAATCCAAAGGAGGAGATGATGACAGACACAAAGGCTAAAGCAGTAGCTTATTATACAGCGCTTGGAGAGAAGAACATCAAAGCAGTTAAGACGAGTCTGCATCCTGATGTTCAGTTTAGCGACCCTCAAGAAAAAGTAGTGGGTAGAGAAGCTGTTCTTAAAGCAGCAGAAGGTTTCACTGGTATTTTTGAAACTCTAACAATCCGAGCGAAATTTGGATCAGAGGATCAGGCTATGGTTGTTTATGAAGTAAGCATCCCAGGACTTGCCAAAAATTTAACAGCAGCTTCCTTATTGAGTTTTCAAGATGGACTCATCTCAAAAATCGAACTCATTTATGACACCAAATACCTAGCTGGAAAAAAAGAAGAAAGCTCCTCTACATAAACCAAAACTTGGCTCGCGGAATATATAAAAATTTGCGCGAGTCATTTTTCATGCAACATCTCATTCAAAAGGAACTCATTTCAGACTGGTTCTGTGAATGAGAACAGGCGGTATTGTAAACAATCCCCAGTAGAACTGTGACTGAAAGGGGTCGATTTTGTTAACAGATGTTAACGTTCGACTTTTTCCGCTCATCGCTCACCTGTAAACTGTCAAAAATCTTCAAAAATAATGCAACTGTGATCGAGAGAGGTCGGTTTTGTTAACAACTGCTGATGGATGCCTGTCTTTGCTATCGATACTTCTCTTCCAGATGATGGCTTAAAACCTAAAACTGTAAATAGTGAGGAAAAAAGCAGAGCTGAAGAAAACCTGACTTTTTTGAATGTTTGTTTTTCTTGGCTTTTGAAGCGAAGCGAAAAAAAGCCTGTTAACGGCGCTAGCTGTTAACACCTTATATCTTATTAGATATAATTAAGCTTGTTAACACGAAGTTAACTCAATCAAAATCAATGACTTACAAAACAGCCTGTGAACGAAGGGGGTCGGTCCTGTGATTCAAAGGGGTCGATATTGTGAATGAGACAGGTCGATTCTGTTAACAGAGCCAGAGAAAACTGTGATTGAGAGGGGTCGGTTTTGTTAACAGATGTTAACAGCATGCACGTCTGAAGTCCATTCACCGACGCATATCTAATACCGGCTTATTCTTAATGAATAGGGTCGATTTTGTTAACGTTTGTTAACGAACCCTTTCTAGTTCGATTGCAGACCCTCTCTCATGTGAAAATAAGCACAAAATGATCACTTTACGAATCTAAAAAAATAATGCAACTGTGATCGAGAAGGGTCGGTTTTGTTAACATCTGTTAACGCAATCACCTTAATCGTTTATCAAGGCCATCAAAAAATCGCCTAAAAACCCCAAGAATAGGCAATTGTAGGCGATTTCCGATCGAAAAAGTAGAAAGAGACAAGTATGAGAAAGAAAAGGCCGTGTTGAGGATGTTTGAACTTTTTGAAGATTTGCTTTTCTTCTTTGGCTTTTGAAGCGAAGCGGAAAAAAGCCTGTTAACGGCGCCAGCTGTTAACACCTTATATCTTATTAGATATAATTAAGCTTGTTAACACGAAGTTAACTCAATCAAAATCAATGACTTACAAAACAGCCTGTGAACGAAGGGGGTCGGTCCTGTGATTCAAAGGGGTCGATATTGTGAATGAGACAGGTCGATTCTGTTAACAGAGCCAGAGAAAACTGTGATTGAGAGGGGTCGGTTTTGTTAACAGATGTTAACAGCATGATCTTTTTTTGTATTTGGATGACATGCATAAGCGTATTCTTCGCAATCAAGACCCTCAACAGCTTTATGAAGACTGTTTAAGCGATTGAAGATCGAAAAAGAGAATACGTTGTGTTAGGAAAATGGAAGGTTTCACGCTAACTGAGCAGCGAATGCCCTCAATTTTTCCGATACTTCTTTCGTAATATGCCTTTTTTGATTAAGAAGTAAGCTAACCATTGGCCCTGTGATTCCAAGATGATTTCCAAACTGTCGCACTGTAAGTTTGGAAGCTTTAAAAATCTCTTTCAACTCTTCGATTGTTGCCACTTTGTTCTCTTTATTTTCTAAGGCTGGAATTTCTCTATTTGATTGAATGAGCTTGAGTTCTTCATCCAACCAATCAGGTGGAGTAAGCGTGAGAGAACAATTAAATGGATCTGTACACTCAGAAGGCAGGATTTTTTCACCAGTGTGGGACCAATCTCCTAAGTATCCATGTTCTTTCATGTAGTTGAGTTCAGATTCTAAGGAACGAAGATCCCTCATTTTATACCTTCCTGAAGGATCGAGATCACACCAATCCATTAAGCTTTGGATAGAAATTTTCTGCTGAGGATTCATCCTCCAAAAAATTGCCAATAATGGGGTTAGGTAAATAGTAAGAGGGTGCTGTCGATGATTTTCTTGAGCAATTTTTTTAAGCAGTTTGGTATATTTTGCTGTGTGACCATCTTTTGGTTCGAATGCGTTTTTATACCAGAAATCTGTTGCTCGCAGTTTGATCTTCTCATCAATGACAACTTTATCGAAAATTTCCTGTCTAAATCCATCGATACTGAAAAGGCGCTCCCCTTGGATAACCTCTTTTTTCCCCTCTTTCTTCCTTGCTGTGATGAAAAGGCTTTGAAAGACTCGAATGATTTCACTGGCTGTTTTCTTTAAGTCATAATCGAACGTTCCATTAGATTTTCTTCTATGGCCTAGTCGTTCCAAGTGCTCATTTACACTCCATATGAAGTGTCCTTTACGGAAATTTTCTTCTAGGCCGATTAATAAGCCTAAAAGATGACGCAGCCCTTCCGCTCCGAAAGTTCTTTTGATATATAGAGCTAGGCTGATCTCTCTAAAGCGAATATCAGCATTGAAAAGGGAAATATCGATTTCGGCTTCTGCTTCAACTTTGGGGTTATCGCTGACGACAGCAATATATTTCTCTTCTACCGATTCGCGTCCATTCAAATAAGAAGTGTTTTTTTCTACTTTTAGAATTGTAGAGAGAAATTCCTCGGCTTCTTTTTGCTCGATTGCTGTCCATTCGGAATGAGGTTTACTTAGGAGGCGTCTTGGGATCATATCGGGTTTTCCTGCGAACATCGCAAGAAGAGTAAACATAAGAGCATGCGAGGGAAGAGCAAAAGTGTCTTTGTTTGAAGATTGATCAATGACATTTTGAATAGCTTCTTCAATCAGGGATTTCTGAGCTGTAGGTCCCATGTCATTGAGAATATTCTTTAAAGAGACAAGTTGGTGTTGAGAGAAATTTTGAATAGGCGAGATCGCCGATTCCCACTCTTGCTTTTCTGAGGATTTAATTTTGAGCGACATTCCAAGTAGCTGAACATCTTCAACAGAATCAAGAATATTGACAGTTTTACCTGTCTTTTTATCGACTACATGGAGCTGATAACTGGTTTCCTGTTGCTTTTCTGGAATGATGAGTTCGCCTGTAATAGCTTTTGGAGCTTCTTTTTTACTTTTTTTGGGTTTTGCTTTTTCTTTTGTGCTAGTCATATCGTTTATTTTTTCTCTTTTAATGTGGACAAGGGCCTGTCAAACACCAAAGAGATGCTTTGATTAGCTGGTCCGTTGCGGTTTTTAAGTACCAAAAGATCGAGGTCTACGGTTCTACCCATGAGCGACTCACCTTTGATTTCTGCTTTTTCCTTAGCCTCGTTCCAGATTCCTAGAACCAGTTTTGCATCGTTTTCGATATCACCGGCTTCGCGCAGGTTATCGAGGCGCAACACCTCTTGCTTGGTGCTTCCCCTTCCAAACTGTGCTCCAAGAATGATTGGAACTGAATTGAATTTTGCTGTTTCAAGGATTGTCTCAGAGATTTTTTGCAGTTCTAGCTGTCTTGTAGAAGATCTTCCTTTGAATTTGATTTTTTGAATGTAATCAATGAAGATTGCTCCCATTTTTCCACGTTCTTTTAAACTGGCAATGACTTTGCTGAGGTCATCTACAAAATAAGGAAAATCACTTACAACGAGCCTATGGCTTTCTGTCAACGTTTGGAGCAGAGCTATTCCCTCATTGATCTTTTGATTTTTTGTAAAACCTCCACGTAAGTATCCTTCCAAGTTAGCTAAATTGTTAGCTTCACTGATGAATTCTCCTGTGAGGATGTTTAAGACTTTTAGCAGAATTTGATTTTTGGGTTCTTCGTAAGAGAAAAAGTAGAATTCTCTATCTGGGTAGAGTTTGACCATGTTTACGAAAAAGTTGAGCAGAGTCGTCGTTTTTCCGTGCGATGGGCGTCCGGCGATGATGGTGATCGCTTCCTGAGGGATTTGAATCGTAGCATCGATGGATTTGTATCCTGTCTTCAATCCTTCTTGGATCGTTGATAAATCACTTTTGAGATTTTCTACTGTATAGGGTTTGAGTGAAAAATCTTCTTTTTTATGTTCTTTTTTTAGTTGGGAAAGAACCTGTTCTGCTTTCTTGATCTCTCCCTGGGAAATGAGCTTTTGAGCATCTTCTAAGGACTTTTTATACGTTTCTTCTTCTTCTTTTTTCTTCTGTTCCTTCAATGCTTTTGCCATGACGTCGTCTATTTCAGTCGGGCTAAGCTTGAAAATTGATTCCATTTCTTGCTTGAAGATGTTTTTATCTAAGGAATCTTCGATCTTAGCATATTCTTTTGAAGCTTTTCCTAAAGCTGAATAACGGCCCATGTCTGTATCAAGATCATCTTTATAGGCGAAGTAAGAGGGCAGCCATCTCATGCGAGACTGCGCATTTTCCTTAATCAGTTTTTTGAAGGCATCGGCACCATGAGCTCTTACATACTCATCCGGGTCTTTATGAGGGCTAAGGAGATGGGGAGGAAGAATGAAGGCTTTAATTCCATTTGATTCTAATAGGTCTGAAGCTTTTTTAGCTTTTTCAATAGAGCCTATTTCTCCTTTGCTATCTTTAGCATCATTATCGAAAACGATGATAACGCTTTCTACTTCATAGATTTTTAAGCTTTCCAGATGCTTGGAGGATAGATCCCCCTGGCCTGTTGCCACGATGTTCGGAATGCCAATGCTGGGCAGATAAGCGGCATCTGGAAGCCCTTCGACTAAGATGAGCTGGTTTTCCCTCTTGCACTTGTAGATGTTGAATAGATCATCTTTTTTAAGGCCCGCTGTATAGCTCCATCGATAGAGTTTGCCTTCCGAATCTGGAACACCTTCTTTTAGGGTCGCTCTTTTGGCAAATCCAAGAATTCGCCCAAATTTATCTCTATATGGAAGCGCAGTTCTAAAATTATCGCCTGCGACACCGTTAAGCTTGATTTCACTGACTTCTTGATGTCTTTCAGGAGGTAGCTGAGATCTTAGGTATTCTCGAATCTCTGCGTCTTTAGGCCAATAGATCCAATCAGTAGCGAAAAGTTTCGTGGGTTCGTATCCTCTCACTTCAGTCAAATATTGAAACGCTTCTTTTCCTTCACTTTTGGCTAACAAGGTTTTTCCATATTCGAAGACCATTTCATAAAGGTTCGACAAGGAGTGCGATTTTTTAGCTTCTGGGGAGATCGATTTGTGGCTTTTCAGTTCTTCAAGTAAATCGCTACGAAAGATTTCTGCGAGATATTTGCAGGCGTCGACATAACCAAACCCCTTTTCCCTTTGGACAAGTTCGATGGCATCAAATGACTCATTACAGCTGAAACAATGGAATTGGCTCCATCCAGAACCCAGCCTAAAGCACTGACCACTTTTTGATTCGTGCCCAGAAACACATTTGCCTACTAAATATCCCCCAACGCGTTTGAGGTTTAATTTATGATGAAGATCTAGGTGTTCAGCTACTGCTTCAATGCGTATAGATGCTTTGAGCTTTTCTTTCACATAATTGTCGATCATATTTGTTCCTGCAAGCCTATTTCAAAGCCAACTGTTTCCTTCATTATTCTCTTTGTTCATCTTCCATTTTGATCAACCATTGAATGGCTTCACAGATCATCTCAGATTTTTCCGTTTTTCTTCCCTGCAGCATTCTGTTGGCATAGAGATCGTTAAAAGCCTTATAAATATCCTCTGTCAAGTTGAAGGTCATTTTATAGGTGGGGATCTTTTGCGTTTGTTGCTTAGAGGTTGGAAACATAGAATTTTGCCGAATGGACTGGAAATCTTGCTTTCGGTCTAGCTGGATTTCTGGTTGTCCGGATGGCTGGTTTGTTTTTCTTCCGTTCTTCTGGTTGTCCAGCTCAGAATGTTCCTGATTAAATGGACTGATGGCTGGCTGGTCGTCTGGTTTGTTGACTTTCTGTTTTGTTGGTTGGCTGGATTGTTTGCTTTCTGGTTTGGTTTCTTCCTGGATGTCCAGCTTTCCAACTGATTGATTATCATACATTTCGTCGATAGATAGTTTTGCTTTCTTCTTGATTTCATTAATTCCTGACATAACTTAACCTCTCTTCCAATTCTTTAGTGAACTCCTTGTATGCAACAGCACTAGTACTATCTGGAGCGAAATCAAAAATAGATTTAGCTGCTTCTTGGGATTCTTTCAGTCGTACGTTCTCAGGAATTCTCGTCTTGAAGATTTTATCGCCAAAGAGTTCACTAATGGCGTCAAAAATTCTCTTTGAGTGGTTGGTGCTCATTTTAAAGAAGGTGAATAGGACTCCTAAAATTTCAGCACGGTGATTTACCAATTGGCCGACCTTTTTATTTGTGCGATTGATGGTATCCATGAAATTTTGCATGCCGGCTAAGTTAAAATAGTCAAGACCGACGGGGAGTATGATGTAATCTGCAGCCAATACCGCATTTGTCAACAATGTCCCGAATGTTGGAGAAGTGTCGATGATGATGTAGTCATACTGGAGATCAACGAGCTTAGAGCGCAAAGCAAACTCTTTAGCCTGTATCTGAGCTAACTTCACGTCAGCTACTGCAAGAGATACGTCTGAGGGGAGTATGTGAAGCCCTTCGATGTAGGTATCTTGTACAACATCTTTTACAGTGCATTCCTCTTGGCAAAGAAGTTCGGCGATCGTTTGACGATTTTCAGTTTTGATTCCAAGCCCTATTGTCGAGTTCCCTTGAGGGTCGAGATCGATCAACAGGACTTTTCTACCTTCGTAGGCTAAACCAGCCGCCAGGTTAATGCTAGAAGTCGTTTTTCCGCATCCCCCCTTTTGGTTGGCAATGGCTATTTTGATCATGAATTGAGTCCTTGGGTTAGTGGGTCTTTAAGCCATAAATCTAATCGAGTTCCCTTTTTAAGTAAACAGTGAAATGATGATTTACTGAAATCACTGATATTGCTAAGATGAGGATATCCAAAATGGTTGTAGCAAATCGATACAAGAAGGTTAGAAATGGCCAAAAAACCAGCTAAAGAAGCCACAGTGAAAGAGCCTGAAAAGCAAAAAAGGGTTAGAATTACTCTGGAATGTTCTCCTGAAACGAGAAAAGCTATTAGAATTATGGCAGCTCAAAATGATAAGAGCATGAACGATTTCATTATCTCAATGGTGATGGATAAAATGGGCTTGAAGGATTAATTGATTTCTTATCTTTAAATTTCTCTTGGCTAACCCCCAGCTCTTGAAAAAGAAATCGGGGGTAAGTTTCTATCGATCTAAATATAAATACAATTTCTGGTTGGATTATTTTCTGGACAACCAAATTTCTGGCTTTATGGACAACCAGTTGGGTGGCTTGTGGGAATGTTGGGTGGTTGACTGGTTTAATGGATGTCCAGCTTTCTGGCTGGTTTGTTTCATGGTTTGCTGGATTTTCATTTAGTTGGATTGATGGATGTCCATTTATATTTTAATCTGGAAAACCAGCTATCCAGCTTAATCAAATGCAGATAGCGGCGCTATCTTCATAAGATTTTGCTTGATCATTCTATTTATTGCGAAATAAACGGATGATTGTCAGTTGGTTGGGTGTCTGGATGTCTGGAAAAATGGTTGAGTGGTTGTCCAGTTTTCCATATACCTATCTATTTTTTCAGCATGAAAAAGTTAAACTTGGACTCAAAAAAGCGAAGAAAATGCAGGAAATCCGCAAAAATAGGAGAAAAAATCTCTTAAAAAAGAAAATTTAAGCAATAAAGGAAGGCAAAAGCCTTCCTATCTAGGATTGGTCATAGTCTTCTGGAATGTGAAGATATCAGCGGCTAAAGATTGAGCGGGCACTGTTCCTGCTGTACGGTTAATTCCAATGAAAGGAGTAATCGCAATTGAAGGAATATTGGTTGTGATTGCTGTGCCTACGGAAACACCATCAATTGTTGCACTGACAGAATTACCAGCGGCATTGATTGTCACGACGAGTTTATGCCATCCTGTCGTTACTGCAATCGCAGTATTTCGCGTTGTCCAAACGCCTGCATTTCCACACTCAAAGAACCAATTACCGCTATTCAAGCCATTTGAATAAGCTAGATAAATTCCATTTGTCGAATGAGCTGTTGAAGCTGCTGGACCTGTGACGTCTCCTATTCCTGCACCAAAGAAATAAGTATTCGTTCCATTCGAAAGAGTGTTGATTTTGAAAACCCATGTAAACTGAATCGCTCCTTGTCCGACCACAAAAGGAAAAGAGGATATAGCAAGCGACTGACCCATGTATAAAACAGCGTTGCCAGGGCTTGTTGATAAGGCCGCTGTTTGAACTGTTCCAGGGTGATTTGCGTCAGAGTTAGAGTTTTGCGCGTTCCATTGGCTATTATTCGTCATCGTCCATGATTCCTCTCCGCTAATAACGGTACCGGTCACAGACGAAGAACAAAAATCATCCCAAATCTCAACAATTGAAAGAGGGTCGATTAATCCCCCTGCGTTAATATCAATCGTCGGGTTTCCTGCAATACCATCTCCGTTCGAGACGATAACGTTCGTACCCCCTATGATTGTTCTACCAGCCCAACCACCTGTTGATGGATTAAAGGCTTGCAATCCTGAAATTTTTGCATTTATTGAATTGTTGCAGCCTGCCATGTCAGCCCCTAAGTTTGCTGTTAATATGCTACAAAAGAAAATGAAGTGACTACATTTTGTAGCCGCTTCCAAGAGTAAACTATACATAATTTAAACCTCCTTTGACTCCTGAGGATTGAGTTGAATCGACAGAAGTGTTATTGCTGTTATTGTTCTTGCTCATTACCCTTCTCCGTTACACAACTGTGAGATTTCCAACTGCGCTAAGTACTCTCCAAGTCGTATTGGCTACAACGCAAAGGCACTCTAAACAGTCTCCTGGATCAGTCGATGCCAAGCTTCCTCCAACACCTGTAGTCGTTACTGCACTCCCAAATTTGATACTTTGAGAAGCATTCTGTGCTAATAACCAACCTCCAGCACCATTTCCGGCTATTCTAAACGTGGTCCCCTGAGCTGCTGTTGTTGGAAGCGTGAGGGTGCATAATGCCGCATTGTCTGCGATGTATCCGGTATTTACAGCGATTGCTTGCGATGTTCCTGTGACATCAACCCATGAGGATACCCCGCCGCTTCCTCCGCTCGGAGCTGCCCATACGGCAGTTCCACCAGAAACCGTTAATACTTGGCCTGTGCTACCTATTCCCAACTGCGTAAAAGTTCCTGCTCCAGTTCCAACGAGAATGACTCCGTTGGCTGTGTAGGATGAAAAGCCAATTAGGGTGTCAGTTGCCTGGTTTGGTAAAGTGAAAACGCCATTAGCATTTTGGGCTGTTAGCGTGATATTTCCGGATCCATTCCACGATAGATTCCTTTTTGTTGTTCCTCCACCAATCGTCACCCCGACTGATTGGTTTGTAATGTCTAAGTTGACAGATGAATTTCTTGCCATTTATTACCCCTTGATTGTTTTTAAGGTGCTTATCTAACACCGTTATTCGATCCACAGCATTTCAATTTTTTTTGCTTTTGAGTCTTTTGATTTTGATGGGGAATTTGAAGATCTGTGGATTCAACATTTTCTAGGATGTAACTTTTGCTTTGATTCATCAGTTGAGTGAGAACGGAGGTGAGAGCATCAAGGCTATTTCGCATTTGTTCGATCGATTGTTGAATGGCGAACATCCGATTCACTTCGATTTGCTGCTGAATGAGCACTCTCTTAGGAGCGCAATCCCTGATAATTTTTGGTTGACCCTGTCCGTTTTCTTGCCACCAGGATTCCATATAATTGGGGCATTCTTTCTCTGATGAACATAATTTACTTTTCACAAATGGGCAGTTTTCACCGCATGCAGTGCATTCCATTGAGTCTCCTAATCGTTAAGGTTGTTTTTGGCATAGAATTCCAGTCGCTGCCAATGGTCTCCAAGAAGCTCCGTGATCGTGAAAAGCGCCTACTCCTCCCACAGTCTGAGTGGATCCGTCGACACCTTGTGTGATTCCAAGCCTTGGTCTTTGATTTTTTGCTCCATGAGCATATCTAGAGCTTTCATTGCTTTGATCTGAGCCAAAGTAGTAGTGGTGGGTATGGTTAGGGATTTGTTGAATGTTTAATTGCATTCCGGTTTGTTGCCACGTTCCTTGAGGAAGAGCACCTCCTACGTTATAGGTTGAACCTCCCTTCACAGCTAAAAGGCAGTCGCCAACTGGTATGACTACCCAACCGCTTGGCGCAACGTTTTGATAAAACCAAAGTTGAGTTCCTGCAACAAAACTCACCTGATCAAAGCGAATTTGATAGTTATTTCCTCCACGAGAAATTGGAAAAAGATCGCTGACAACAGCAGATGATGGAAGTGTTGGAAAAAGGGAAACATCAAAGTCACGGATTTGAGCGATGGTTGCTTTCTTGTCAGTAAAGCCTTGGCGGACAATCGTTAAGTCGTTGGCAGCATCAATGATTCCTGCTGAAGGAAGATCTGGAATTTGAACAGGTGAACTCATTGTGCCTCCTTAAGACGGAATAATTTTTGATTGTCCCCAACAGATGGCATTGGCTGGCAATGCACCGTTGATGGGTTGATTTCCTGTGATAGTTCCTGTACCAAGTGTTAGAATATTGCTTGAAACGACATTCAGAGCAGGAATTTGTCCAGGGAGTTTTACTCCTACGGCATAAAGATAGGCTGTTGGAGCACCAACATCAGTTACAGTCAGAGTTATCAATGCATTATCGATAGGAAAAAGGCCGACACCATTGCCATCCGTTATGACAGCCTGTTCTTCCTGTTGCTTGAACCACAGGATCCAGAGATAGATGTATCTAAAAAGCCAATTGAACCAATTGCGAGGTGGATATTCTAATCTAGCCCAACCTTCAAGTTTCTTTTCGTTTGGCGGTTCCAGTACGTTATTTTGTCCAGAAATGGGGTCTACGACATCATTTTGTGCCCATACCGGTATGATCGTCGGTTTTGATACCATATTATCTCCTTAAAATATTGGCGGCTGCGAGCCGTTAAACATAATTACTTCTGCCATCTGTCCAGCTCCCGTTGTGTCAATTGGAGTGCCAAACTCAGCTAATCCTCCTCCAAATGACGGATTCGCCACATTGCCAGCGTTTACTGAGAGAAGATCTCCAGTATCTATCTCCAGATTTCTCAGATCGAAAGGGTTGTCTTCGAAAGGGGAGACAAATAGAAGTTCGATGACAGGATCTCCGCTAAAAACAAATGGCAATGCAACGCCATAGGTCGCTGTGATAGGGGTATATTGAACTGAAGCTGGACTGACCGACTGGATGGCTGTCACGAGCATTTCTGGAGGATTAGGAAATGTAAGACCGTCCGTATCCATTTGAAAAGCTGCTGGATAGTACTCGTGATAGCGGATCTTATTTGCTTTTGTAAGAAACTTTAGGACGGTAATGATTTCTTCAGGAGTAGCGTTTCCTTTGTTGATGTAGATTTGGAATTTGAGACGTTCGCGATAGTCATCATCTGATTCATTCGGAAGTCTCGCGATCCCTAAGATTTGTCCCAATCCATCCAATTGAGCGCCAATAGAGGTATCAATGGATCGATTGTTTTTCAAATCCTGATCGACGTTATCAATTTCTTGCATGGAAGTCACAAAAGCGCGAATAAGCCTTTGGAAACGGTTATATTCTCCATCGACTAAGCTTTGCTGAAATTGACCAGCTAGCAGAGCAATTGCTCTCTGAACGTGATTGGTGATTTTTACCATTTTGTTAGCCTCTCCATCATGACCTATACCGTTACCGTGATTCGAGAGAGGTCAAAAATTGCCACTTCATTTTCAGCAATTGGAATGTCTGCTGTACCAAAAAGAGGGCTATCTCCTGGTGCATTAGTTGAAGCAATTTGCATGACGCCGCTTGCAATTCCAGGGACAGTGAAAATTTGAGCTAAGACCCTTTGAAGAAGAACATCAACGCCGATTCCCAAACCATTTCCATATGTGTTGATGGCAGCTGCTACCAGATCTTGTCCATTGGGTGGAAACGTTTCTTCTGGGTATAAGGTTAATGTAACCGTAACCCAAATGTAGATGGGGGTTGGGCGGCTAAAGTTGATTGCCTGTTGTTCACCTTGTGAGTCGGTGATCGTGAACTCGGTATTACCGAATGTTTGGATGCCTGCTGGCTTCGTAAGCCAGATTTTATTTGCAACGTCAGCATCAGTACCTCCTTGCACGACTGCTTCAAAACTTTTTGGGAGTCTACCGCCTTTAAAGACAGCTTGAGCTTGGCTGGCGCCGCCAGTGACTGTAAAACTATTGATGGTGACTTCAACGGCAACCGTCATATTTAAGGTGATCGTTCGATTGGCTGTGCCGCCGACAGTTGCGGATGAGATTTCAGGCTGCTGAGATAAAAGTTGAGCAATGATATTCATGGTTGCAAGATGAGAAACGGCAAATGTAATGGTCGGCAATGTTCTTGTGTTAAGGACAATAACAATGACATTTCCAGTTACCAGGTCTTGGTTGAGAACAATGAGTATCGGTTCTTGAGTGAGATCTCTATTTTCAAAAACAAAAGCCGATGTCACACCTGGAACTTCTTGAAGTAACCGAGCTCGGATCGCTTCTACTGTAGCAGCGCCTAAAAGACGAATGGAATTATTGCGACGGATTCTTAGCTCTGCATCTGTTTCGATAAAACGACCTGTCACTCCAGCTTTAAGATTATTAATGGAAATCCACCCAGAAATAGGCGTGAGTATTTCTACGAGAGTGTTGATCGGAGCGGGAATCGGCGCGAAATCTTGCGAGAGAAATATGATGGGAGAAGATTGAGATGTAATGCTTAAACTGGAGCCAACATTGATCGAGAAAGGAACATCGGAATCATCTGCATTTATTGAGAATGTACTGTTGATATTGTCTACGGCTGTGACCGGCTGAACTCCAGCATTGATGATGGCTGATAAATTTTGTGTGATTGCATTGATGTTCACCGGTTGGGCAAAAGTGATGGCATACGTTGGTTGAGAGGCTCCTCCAGTGATGATAATGGAGTTGACGATCACATTGCTTCCAAGAGTAGGAACGATGTTGATAATATTTGGATTTGTTGGCGTTGCGGAGGCGACTGCTGCAAAAGAAGCGATCATTGAGGCTATATCGGCAAGTGTTTGATTGTTGCTTGTATTGAATGGAACAGCAGCTAGTTGGGTCCCATTCAAAGTCACAACGATCGAATTTCCGGTAACAAAGCTGCCTGTAAAAGTAATGATTGGCAACGAATAGGTAAACGCCTGGTTATTAATGATTATAGTATATGTTTGAGGTGATAATGCATTGACGGTCACTATTGCTGATGCCGCTTGTGATCGGCTAATGAAGGTATTGCTCTGACAAAAAAAGACATCTCCCGTGTTAGGAATTCTTGCTAAAGCGCCTTGATTGATCAATGTTCCCTCCAATCCAGCGCAAACTGCAGTGACTTTTGTCTGCTGTGCAGCAAGCCGAGTAATGGCATTCAGTTGAACGACGTTATCAAGACTGATTCCTTCGGCAGAATTGGGATATTGACTGAAGTAGACATCCTCCATGTTTTCCCAAAGGTCGGCAAGAACCTTGGAATAGACCCCAATCTGCTGTCCAAATATCGATTGAGGATCTAAATTGATCTCTCCGAACTCAGCAAGAAGCTGGTTTTCTAAATCTGCTTTGATATCGGCAAGTCTTTTGGATTTGAATCCTTGCGGTGTTAACCCGAATGTCATGTTAATAAATCCTGCGTAAGAGTGATTTGACCTTGCACAGTACTCACAGAAAAAGTGACTGAGTAAATGCGCCGTTGGCTGTCAAAATTGCTTGTGAAACTCAGGATTTGGGTAACGCCTTTTGTATTGAGTATTTCTTGCTTGAGTACACTCTCAATGCGGATTTGATTTGGAGATTTGATGAAAAAATCTTGATAGTATGAAACACCTGCCGTGATATCGAGAAACCATTCGCCCAAAATAAAGCGAAGTCTGATCGCTAGATTTTGTGCAATTTGGTCCTGATCTTCGACAAGCTGTAGATCAAAGTCTTTTAGTAGTAGGTCGCCGGTGGTTTCATCCAGCGCAATATCTTTCATGAACATCCCTATGACTCATAGAGCCCCCTTGAGCGCATCAATCTCAGATTTAAAACTTAAATATTGAGTTTGTTGAGTTAATTGGGGTTCTTGAGTTCCTAGGACATTCAACCAGCGGGACAGGAGGTCTAAGACCTCTGTTGTTTGACTGCCTATAGCGATTTTTCCAGCAGTTTCAATTTGAATTTCACCGCTGGACTTGATCCTTATATTAGAGTTTTTATACGTTAAAAGCACGTCTTCATTGTTCTCTGATAGAGAATTTTCCGAAAAAGGCATGAGTCCCATAATGGCCACAGAGCATCGGAAAGATCGAATTTTCTCGGATCATCTGGAGCTACGACTCCGCCCACTGATTTCCAGAGATCTATGCTTCTTTCGATAAATAAGAGCAGACAGGTATCACCCTGAACAACTGGGAAAGTCAGGCTGGCACCGCCTGCTCTTGGAAAAATAACAGGGACGTTATTCAAAATGGGCATTTCTTGGGTTGTGCCATCTAGGTAGCTTTTCTTGAGGGAAGGGTGAATTGTCGCTTTTTGAAGTGTGCTGTCATAGGAAATAATGGTTCCTGGCAATGCTGTGTGCACATCGTAGAGTTGAAATAAAACTGCTTGCCTCATGGCATCGGTCATCGTTGTCATATGAGGATAATCTCCATAGTGGAACGCCAATTCGGACCAAATGTGTCTCCCTCATGTTTAATTGAATAAACAGAATAGGGGCCATCAAGCCCGATGCGTTGAGATTTCACATTGATGAGATCACCTGGGAGAATATCGGGACGCAATGTAGTTGTGACAATGTAGCCGGTTTTAGGTCCGCCCAAATATAGAGCAGCTCTTTTATCTGTGAATCTTTGAGGGATTCCGATCATGCCTGTATCGGCATTGATTTCAACGGCTGGCTTTGAAGTAGTGCCAAATAAGGGAATGATCTGAAGCTTGCCATTTTGCACGCTCCATTTTAATCCAAGGCGGGCGACCGTTTTATCAATCGCATTTTTCCCCATTCCTATGTATTCAAAACCTTGCTCATACACTACATTGTCAGTAGGAGTAAACTCAGAAATAGTAAGCTCCATCTGCTGTGCGATTGTCTCAATAACCTGGCGGACTGGAACCTTTTCCTTGAAGCTGACGGAAATATGTTTTTGATTAAGAATGCGTTCTCCATCTCCACAGTCGAGAGTGGTGATGATTTCTGGTTGCTCATAAGCATGGCTGACTTGCGTGGTGTTGCCAATAAAAAGGAGTTGTTCGCCGGCATCTTCGCTGTATCCGGCTGATACGATGACTTGATCTCCATAATCTTTTATCCTATTCCTTTTCTCCTGGCTTAGGTTCCAAATCTTGACAGATGCCGTATTGGCCGACCAGGCTAAATTCTTTTGTACAGAAAAAGCTGTTCTCAAATTGGAAAGTTTAATGGTGCCGATATAACCGGAAAAATTGGCATTCCTCAATCCGATCTCCACGCTTGCTACTCGATTGAATCTAGTCATTTAAGCAAACTCCCCTTGAGTATAATAGATCAGCTCGGCAATCGCTCCCATGTCGAAACGTTGAATCTTTCCCTGTCCACCAATAATATTTTCACAGACGATATCTCCCTTCGGCTTTCCATCCGTTGCATATTGGGCGGTCAAATCGTAATTGCACACTACCTTTATTCCCAGTATGATAGGGTCCAAATCCCTTGTTAATATGTCCATGACCCAATATTCGTTCATAGCATTCCATCGGAATGATAAGACGAATGTTTGGCTGTCTAGCTCGATCTGTTGCTGCCATTGTGCCGGTTCTTTGAAAGGAATGATCTGCATTAGGCCACTCCTAAAATTTGATTTTTTGTGACGATCACGTTAGGCAGAATATTACTTGGAATAGGGACTAATGACTGCACGCCGACATTAATCCCGCTAGAAGCCTGATCTTTTAAGCTTCCTGGAGGGTCATTTTGAATGAGGGGATAATTGTCGTTTGAAGCGACAATATCCCTCGGTGTCTTATTTTGGACTCCTCCAAAATTGTCTCCTTGATCTAGCTGTAGGCGGACAGTTGTATCAAAAATGATCCTTTGCATTTCGATGGTGAAAGTGAGCGATTGTCCTGTTTTGACATCTCTCGGCACGTCTAGATTAACAATCGCCATGTTTTGATAGACTTTTAGGCCTGTGACGACCGTTACTACTTCACGATTTTGATGAAGCTGGATCAGACGATTGAACGCATCGATGGAGCGGTTAAACGGAGCGAAAATATTTAGGGGAGTATCTGTGACGACACCGACAAGGACAATGATATCTGGTTCATTGATAATATGGTCTGAAACGATTGTTCCATCTTCAACCGGGTAATTGGTGACGCGCGATGCAAAGCGGTGTTCTTCTCGAATCGTGACATCGAGATCGATTGATCCGACTTTTGGACTTGGGTATTTTTTCCCAAAAAGGAGAGAGAGAACCATTATTCCACCTGAGGATTATTGTTATAAATTTCGCGAGCTTTTTCGATTAAAACGCCTTCCACAACCTCAATGACTGTTTCTTTTAGGATCTGTTGTTGTTGTTCTGTTGTGCCAGGAGGTACTTGCATGTCAATCTTTGTATTGAGATTGAAATTCGCCGGTAGCTTTCCAGCTTTTTGCATTTCGATTAGCTTCATAAACATGTAGTGGTCCTCTTCTTCCGCCTTTCTTTTGACCATATTCAGAGTTTCACCTCCGAATATTTTGGCTACTTCTTCGGTAATGGCATCTGAAATAAACGCAAATCCGCTTTTGATGCCTTCGACAGAAAAGACATCGAAGATGGCCCCTAACCCTTTGAACGCATCCCCATTCAATATCTGGGTAAACAGTCCAAGGGTATATGTAATGGCTGGCAAGAATTTTACCACGAACACCTCTGTCAGCTGTGATAATTGATTTTTAAATCCGGCCAAACTTTTGGAATATAGTTCTAAATTGGGGATGCCTTCTTTGATGGACTTGGCATATCCATCAAACTTGCTTGTTAAAGCATCGATATTATCGCCTGCTTCCTTGGCAAATTTGATGAATTTCTGCGCATCTTTCTCTCCGAAAAAGGCTGTAGCAATAGCGATCTTTTCGCTTTCCGACTGAACCTCATTGATTTTTTTCAGGATTTCGACAAAGAGATCGCGAGCGTTTTTGATTTCCCCTGTAAATTTATCTCGGAATTCGATCCCTGTGTAATAGGCGATCGTCGCCAATTCTCCCATTCCATTTTTGGCATCTCGAAGCAGCTTATTGAGATTATTGAGAGCGGAATCAAAGTGGTGAGGATCGATTCTGAATTCTTCAGCGGCTCTTCTGAGCTTGATAAACTCTTCGAAGAAAATACCGATATTTTTCGCTAGGTCATCTGCATCCAAGGTCGCATCGGCAATATCTTTGAAAAAATCAAGGGTCTTGGCAACAAAGGCTGTGGCTGCAGTGGCAGCTATAGCAAACTTTGTTTTAAAGCCGATGATCGTGCGGTTGAATTGCTCAACTCCACGTTGATCGACTTGAAATCCAAGTTTTGTGACTAATTCTCTGACTACTGTCATCTATTCGACCCTTTCCTTCTAGATTCTTCCATCAGGTCGAGCCGCATATCCAATAGGGCATTGGCCTTCATCAAATCATCAAGATTCCATGTGCGCTCGATCTCCTCTAAAGAGGCTATTCCTTCCAAAATGATACGCCAGAAAAGGAACTCGCTCTTTATGTCCGGATGGAGGTTTTTCTCGTATCTGGCTGACGATTCTGCGGCATCGCTGGTGAAGCTTCGAATAGGCTCCCAATACCGCTCTCCCCAAAAAAAGAACCGAAATTGCAATCGATCACAAACCATAGCACTTGCATTAGGGTACCGAGATCTCCGGCAAATTCAATATCGATAACAGAATCGGTAAGCTCCATTCCGTCTTTTCTGACACCTTGGCAAAGTTCAAGTACCAAGTTTTCAAAAGTTCTATCGTCCAATTGTGCCATCAGAGACTCAACAGCCTTAACTGCTTCTGATTTTGAGAAGGGTAGTCCAGAAATGCTTGCGTCGCTTCCTCCTGGGAGAAAGAGTTGTGCCAATGCCGGACCAAATAAGCGTAAAAGTTTTGCCTTAAGTCTTAGGGCCCTTCTAGCAGGGAGTTGCGTCACTGAATAGACAGCTCCATGAATTTGTTTTTCTCTCGTTTCAATCATACATTCACTCCATTGCTACCCACGAAAACGTCTAGATCAACCAGATCCAACACCCATTCCCGGTTGTTTAGTTCCTTTCCAAATTCGGAAGAGGGATATTTTTTAACCCATCCAGTTGCGCTGAAGTAGAGCGAATTTCCGCTCAAATCCTTGATAATAATTGGAACAACGCCTGCGTTGGTCAGTTCATCGACGTTGGCAAATCCTGAAAGGACATCGTTACTTGGACTGGACTGTTTGAGAGTGATCGTCATATTTCCCGAACGATTATTGCTTTTGATGCGGGTGCTAGTTCCATCGGCTCCCGTGACTTTTGCCCACTGATCGTCATCTCTATCGACAGTCAAGAATGTTCCATCAGCAAAACCGCTCATGGGAACTCCGCCTACTGTGATGATTACTTGTTTTGGATCATAAGTTCTTACGCTCATAGCTATCTCCTAATCTTTTATACGGTGACGGTTCCTGTAATATTAACCGTATGAATGGCTCCCGCTAACGTTGCTTGGAATTTGACATTCCTCAATATCCTTTGTGCTTTGTCATTAGCGGGTACATTGGCAGCTTTTGGGACTGTCACAGTGGGAACAGGATCATTTGCAATAAAGTTGTTCCCAATACCGAGCTGCAAAGCTCTTCTTATTTCTGCCTCGATTGCTGCAATCCCAGAATCGGTATATGGTACTTTGTTGCTGTTGACTAAGACGGAATAGACGAATTCTTGGATCCTAGAGGTAAGCCAATCAACTCCGCGGACGATGTCAATGAACTCTCCTTGAGCCATGGTTCCTTCTCTTGTGATTCCGACGCCTCCAATGTACTCGTAGGTATTTGCCTTTTTGTTTCTGGCATTCTGGGATTGTGTGCTGGTCAAATTTGAATAAGAAATGGAATTTAATCTTTTGAATTTCCACGTTTCTGAACCAGGATCGAGCGGGAGAACGCCTCCAAACCACGCACATTCAGGGAAATCGTTATTGGCATCTTGATGATAGAGAACAAAGGTACGGACATAGCCCGATTGATTGCATTTGGCGGCGACAGAATTTAAATCGACCCCTGCAGCCAGATTAATGATATCGGGGTCTGCCGAAGCTGTTCCAAAGATCTTCACTTGCCCTTCTGTCCATCCTGCAGCGGAGAGAACAGTTGCAGATGTTCGATCTGTGAGAGCCAATGCATACCAAGTGTCATCGATTTGCTGAATGGTATTCAAATCATTGATTACTGTATCTGAAGGGGAGAGTGGCTCGATAATTAATCCGAATTGCTTGCTCAGGATGCCTTCTGATACGCTAAGAACAAATGGAGTTCCGGCGACATCTGCACTAAGTTCAAGACTCCCATCTAAATTATCGGAAGCACCCACTGGAACTAACGTTTGAGCGCTAATAATGGTTACTAAAGCAGCAGCTATGTCTTCGTTTGTCTGCACTTCATTGGGGGAAGTGTAGGTGAAGTCTACGCCATTGATCGTGACTGTATAGTTTGTATTGGGTTCAACTTGCGTGACTGTTACCTTGGCTTGATCTGGATTGACAATGGTTGTGCTGACATCCAAAGTATAGGGAACACCGGGAACATTAGCCGTTAAAGAGAAAGTACCATTGAGCAGATCAGTTGCTGTGACTCCAAGAATGGCTGCGTTGATGGCTGTCACTAATGAATTGGCAATGGTTTCTGTAGAAACAGGTTGAATGGGATTGGTAATGGTGGCTGTTGGTTGACTTGCACCTCCAGTCACGAAAAAGCTATTGACGATGGCTGATACGTTAGGTTTTCCAGAAATGATTAGGGTTCGATTGTTCGGGTCGGTAATCTCTACAGTGTCGACTGCTGGAATTGCCAAAAGAGCGGTGGCAATATCGTTCATTGTGGTGATTTGATCCGTATTGAATGGAATCGGAGTTAAAGGTGTTCCATTTAAAGTGATGGCAATTGAGTTCCCAGTCACAAAATCTCCGCTCATAACGACGGTGGAATTTTGAGCCGTTGGACTGGAAGGAATGGTGACTGGTATCGAGTTGATTGTCACGGTATAATTAAATGGAGCGAGAGCCGTTTCCACTTTGATTGTTGCACTATCGAAAGTTCTTCTTCCTATCGCAATCTGCTGAGGACTTAATGCTTGGCTAAATGCTTCTTGAGCAGCGATGTATTCTAAATCCGTCGATTCAAAATCATTAGCAACATCCTGAATGCTGGTGTAAAATCTAATTCGGTCATTGAATCTTTTATGTGTCCCAAGGATCATGAGAGTGCCGAAACCAGCTTCTGAAACGGTCTGCGTTTCTCTTGTGATTTGGACATTGACGATATCGCTTAATGGCATAATTCCTCCTAAGGTATGGTAATAGTGTGGTCATAGACCACGCTTCCGCTGGCATCTTGATAAATTTCTTCCACTTCGACTGTTTGGATGATACCCAAGTTATCGGTATAGTCTTGGCCTATCCTAAAGAGGACATCCATAGCTGCTCGTTTCTCAAATCTTGAATCGAGAAGTTCTGTGATGTCACTGATAGCAAAATGGTTCACAAAGACGATGCCGTTTGCTCTAAGAGTATCTAATACAGTCTGCATCTGCAGGCTGCTTCTTAGATTTTCGAGACGGGTGATGCAATCACCACCATAGGTTTGGATTTGCAGTGTAAACTCCCGATCTCCAACCATATCGACCACTCCATTGAGATCAGATCTTGGAGTATAATCTTCACCTATCTGATTCAAACTGGAGAGAAATAACGTTACATATGGTTGAGCGGGTCTTGGAGCATTTTCGTTTAGGAAAATGACCGAGGCGCCTCCGCTGTTTGCTACTGCCCAGTTATAGAGATTAGTCTTAATCGTCTCGAAATTAAGCGGCATCTTCTACTCCGTAGAGAACGAGAACGGAATGAAGCTCAAAGCCCTGCTGATAAAAAGTGTCATATTTGACATCGAACAATTTCCATGCATTAGCTGTCACTTCGCTTAGAAAATCATTGAGCCTGCTTTCTAGAGTCATGTACGAGGTATCTGAAATCATTTTTGCTTTCATTTATTGTCCTTCTAGTCGTAAGACTAAATATTTGTAGTGGTTTACGAGTCCAAAATTGCTATTGTTTTGCCAAGGAAAGACCTGAATGGCCTCAAATGTCTTTCCGAAGAAAAGAATTAAATCCGGGTTCACGCTTGTAATCGTATTAATCAATGTTGACGTGTAGAGCTTGTACCCTTCAGAATCTCTTCTTCCTTCAGGTAATTCCTGCATATCTTCTCCTTTGAGAGGCTGAATGCTTGAGGTAATTAAACTGTCGACAAAGCTGCCGTCTGCCCATCGGCCATTAGTATAGCCTCCGCTTTGAAAACGACGCAGAGTAACTGGGGTTCTAAAGATCTCAAACGGCGAGCTCATTTCAAGACCACCTTATGGCGCACCGATTGCACCATTTGTCCAAAGTCGATAAGTGGTTTTGAGCTTTTCTTAATTGCGATTGTGCGTGGGGAGTTTGGGGGAGAGGTAATGGCGCGGATCTTCTGAACGATGAATTTCACTCCTAAAAGTCCAATCAAACCCAGCGACCGTTCAGTTGTGCTTTTCCCATCTAGGATTTTTGAATATTCACCCTGGATCGCTTTGTTAATTTTGGCTCGATTTTCATCAAAACTTGTAGACATGAAGGGGCGGGCGGGGATTGTTTTGGTTCCAAATTCATTGGCAGCCGCAATCTCAGCCATTGACAAACCAGCTTTCTTTTGCCTTTGCCCTTTGGTTTGCAGGGTTGTTTTTGTCCCTTCTTGAAAGCCGACCAAAACATAGGATCCATCGAGCAAGCCAACCTGCTTTTGTATTTCGTCAAAACCCAAGTCAATATCCTTTACAACCGCACGTTTCATTAAACACCATAAAATTAGGGGGTAAATTTGTTACTGTTGAACCGATGACTGTTCGTTTGATCAAGTCCTTGTATAGCCTGCCATATTGAGTTGCATTGAGGATTGAAGAGTCTGGTGATATTGCTAATCCAATGGAGAGATCTCCTTCACTGAGATTGCTAGCCACACCTATTTGAGGATTGGTTTGCAATTGGAGCCAGTGGGCAAGAAGATACACATACGCCAAAACACCACAGCAGGATAAGACTTGTTCATTGACCTGGCATCGTAACAATCCAATCATGGTATTGTAGTTTGACAGCTTCACTGGGTCAGTCGTATAAAACTGAGGCGCGATCACAAATAGAGTATCAATGATCGTTTGATTTGGTATCGGATCTGAAATGCTCATTCTCTTCTTCCTCTGCTTGATGGGAAATTTTATGGAGTTGCTTCTTTGCAGCATCAACCACTTTGTCACGGCCATCGCTCTCAATAATCCGATTGAGATAAGCGTGGTCGTAAATTTGAGGAATGAACTTCATCATTTCCTTGATCGACTTCTTGCCGTCTGCTTCTTTCTCCGTGGACTCAGGAATGATCACGACAATTCCTTCTTCCACTCTCCATTGGAATAGGGGATGGAGAAGGAGGGCTTTGAGTTCGCCCTCCGGAATCTCATTGATCCCAGGCATAAGGCGGCTTGTGAAGTTACAATAGTAGACATTCTTACCGTTGTACTTGACTAGTGCCATTTAGATACCCTCCCCGATGGATAATGAGAGTGGATAATAGATGATGATTCCGCCATAGCGAGATTCACAATTGATGATGAACTCAAGTCCTCGCTCTTGTGGAGGGTATTGAGTAAATGGCATCGGGATTTCCATGGTCAGCTTATCTGGGTTTTTGTCGTAAGCGATCATGATGTCTACACCACCTGGGCCCGCTCCCTTTAATTCAGCTACCCAGTCAACATTAGTGATGAAGGGGTTATTCTGAATGAAATACTCCAAAATCGTCGTGTCGCTGTTTGCGGAACGAGGAGTTGAAGCGATCAAGGTGTATTGGTCGATGGGAAGAATCAGTGTATTTGGCATTTCAACCCCATTTGTCAGGGCGACAATGCCATTGGTGAGCTGATTCATATCGCGCAAAATTTGATCAGGCGTCTTTGTTGTCCAAAGAGTAGATGCACCCACTCCATCTGCAGGGACAGAAGCAGATGGAATATTTGGATTGTTTGTTAAACCCAGAATATTGGAGGCTGTGTCTCCATACCAAGCCAAACGGTTTACCTTTTGATCGTTGGCTCTTCGAGTGGCATTGGCTTGGCGCTGAGTCAGACTGCGTCCAACAAACATCGCGGCGCGAATTTCCTGCATCGAATAGCCATAGCTGGCTCCAATTGATTTCACAGGTGTAATGAATTCTTTACCGCGAATGTCGCAGCGAGGAAAGTCATCGGCATAACTCGAAATGATTCGAGCAAGACCTGTTTCTTCAAATGATTGATAGGTGATTGATTCCGCACCTGAACCGGCCTCTGTGCTAACAGGGATTAGCTTCGTCGCCTTTAAAGGAGGGAACTCAATGTCGTATGATTTCGATTTTATGTACTCAAGCTCACGAGCAAAGAACGCGGTCTCTGCGGAGTCGAGATTGACGCTAACAATTCTATCCATTTTACCCTCTCCTTAATTCGGTAAGTTGATTTCTAATGTTGCAACGGACCCGCTTGAAGCTCCCACAGTGTATCTTGCAGCTGGTAGCAGAATAGCTCGGCCACTATCGGAATCTCCGCGAAATCCTCCTGGAAGAAGCAAGCCATTGGCAGCAAACCTCCAGTACACAGGACTATCGCTCGTGACCGTTTGTTCCACGGCGACGTAGATCCGTCCTTTTGTCAGCAACGAAACGCAATCTCCTTCGAGATAAATAGGATTCCCAAAAGATCCTGTTGGATTTAATGGGTTTGGCTTGTTCTGCGTTCTTGCGCCGACGCCGTAGAACGTATCTTGCGTTGTGTTTGTGATCGTTGCTGTCGCTTGAGAAGCGCCAAGAGTCACTACAAAAGAATTGACAACAGCCACATTTCCTTCCGTAGCTGTGACGGTAAGAGTATGATTGCCAGCTCCACCAACGACTGCGGAGGCAATATTTGGCTGGGCCAAAATTGCAGCAGCAATGGTGTTCATTGTTGCCAGATGAGAGGTGGCAAATGTAATGGGTGCCAGAGCGACGCCATTGACACTGACGTTAATCACATTGGATGTGACTAAATCTCCGCTGAGAACAATCGTTGATAGATTGGACTCAGGCAGACGGACAACATAGTCTTGGCCAATGACTTTTGCCAGTCCAAGACCGGTATTGAAGCTTTCGAATGCTATTGGAGAGAGGACGTTCCTGAAGCCTGAATCGGCTAAAAGGCCTACACTCCCGACATCCATTAAAAAGGGATAACTTAGTTGTGGCATGGTACTTTACCTCCGAGCTTATAGCCGTTTTTCATCTTGTCGATCATGGCCTGACGCGCGAATTGGGCATCTTGATCTGGCTGATGATCTAATTTGGTTCTGTATTCGACAGGCTTTGCAATCACTTGGGATTGCACAGGCGACATGTCCTCAATCAGAGCATCGAATCTCGCTTGAATGTAGAGATCGCTTTTGCCATCTAGATTGGCGTTCTTTTGCCGGGCTTTGATGATTTCCTTTTTGACTTCTAAGTCAGGCATCTCATCAACTCTGGCTAAAGTTTTAGCGTCCAACACACTCTCTGCAATTTTCTGCAGCTTAACCCGCTCTTTAACGAGATTTCTGATATAGGCTGAGTCCATGTTGTTGTACTTCAGGTTTTCCGTTTTTTCCTTTTCTTGAGGCTTAGGTGGCACTTTTTCTCCATTTGGAGCTTTCACTGCCGGCTCATGGGTCGCATGAGGATTTTCTTTCGACATGTACCCCACCTCTTTTTCTTCCTTTTCTTCAGAAGTCTCTTCGTCTTCGCTGTTCATTGAGTTGAGTTCTGCTTCCAATTTGTCCTTTTCTCCCTCGATTCTTCTTTTCTCTTCCTCGAGATTTTTGATGCGAGCCATGAGCTGTTCCACACGATCAGCCACATTGTCCTCCATCAAAACCTCGTCATCATCGAATTTAACTTTCCTTTTAGCCATGGTGGCCTCCTCTCTTAAGATTTCTTCTGCATCGCAACTGTCTAAAGCTATTCTTGCCTCGCTGCCAGCTCTGGCATTGTCGACAATGCTTAGGTGATTGTATTTAATATTGGTTTGACGGAAGTTGTAGGGTTGATCGTTATAACTGCCCTCTTCCGGAATAAGGTCGACTGTGTACCCTAAGGAAAGTTCTCTTCTATTTCTGTCGGTCACTTCCTTGACACTGTCTAAATCTGTAATGACGAAATTGGAGAGGATGAATTCTCCATCGTGAGTGATGGTTTCCCCTGTGTAGCCAATCGCAAGGCGTTTGGCGTTTTCAGCTGTGACAAGCCTTTCTTGCGGATGCCCATTAGTGACCGGGATCATCTTCATGCTATTCAGGCTGTCATTCTTTAACACATCGTCTGGATGGCGAAGTTCTTTGCGAATGGTTCCATCTGGATTTTTATAGAGAAAAACGCCAGTGCGAGTGACGACCGCATTTGCTTTGATATAGCCTTCTTCTGTAACGAAGGCATCGCCTTTGACTTGTCCTCTATCAAAACGGGCAACATCGGTTAGCTTCATTAATCCACCAAGTATAAAACTTTAATAAATAATAGGATGGGTAGATGGATGTCTGTTTGTCTGGATTGTTGGTTTGATGGGGGACTGGGTTATTGGGAAACTGAATGGCTGGATGTCCAGCTATTGGATATTTGAGTTTAGATGTCTAAGAGTCCTTCTAAAACCGGAACTGCTACACAGCGGCAATTGATGTCTGTTCCAGGATGGCCAGTATCTTTTGGGGGATTATCCCATTGAAACTTTTTGCCATCGTGAGCTCTATGGCTGGGGCGAACTCGTTCGTCACCTGCCGTTTGCCAGACATACTCTTCCACACCTAATTCTTGCTGCCTGAGTTTGGTCAAGCTGGCATTTAACTTAGATGTTTGGTCTCTTGCGATCAATTTCGCGCGCCGTCGAGTAATTCCGAATCTTTCGTGGATTTCTTGAGTCATTGAGTAAAATCTGCTGCCTTCCTGCAAGCCTCTCTCGATAATCTGTGCGACTTGAGAGAGCTCCTGCGATGGAATGGAGCGGATTAATTGAGCATTTTGGCTTGCAAATAGTTTTAACTGATCTTGCAGCCATGGCTGATCGATAAAAATATCAATCCCGAAAACGGAATTGGTAATTCGATCGAACTGCCTTTTATTATACCAGGCGATCCTTGCGCCGATTTTCTCAGCTTCTGCAATCATTTCGTCTGTTTTACCCTTTATATCTTGTATGACAGTATTTATCAATCTTTTTATTTCATCTTGAAAATCATCTTTCCGTGCATCATAGGATGGATAAAAGGACTCTACCTCGGAAATCAATTGTGGAATCGCTGGGATGATGATCTTTTTGATGAGTTCTTTTAATTCATTTGTAAGAGAGAAAAGGACACGCATGTATTCTCTTTCCTGAGAAGAGGGGAAGTGCCAGATAGGCGGTTTTTTCAACTTGACAATGTTAGGTTTTCCAACACGTCTTTGTCTAATTTTGGCAATTTGATCAATTGAAACCATGCATCCATATTCCAAAAATGTTAAACAGTCATCGAGTTCTGAGTCCTGTAGGCATAAAATCAGGGCCAATACCTGGTGGGGGAGTCTCTTGTTCTTTTTTCTCTCTTTCTAGTTCGGAGAGCTCAGCTGGGTCAAAACCATTTTTTCTCGCTTCAAGATCCACTTCCGTATTCATAGACCAACGGTTGCCACCGAAACGAGAAACAGCCACTTCAGCAGGATCAAGCACTCCTCGATCGAGATAAATGGCGTCCGTTTCCGCGACGATTTTCCTGACGATGGCTTCTTGCTCTTCGGTGTTTTGCCATAATGGCACAAACTGGATTGACCAATTGTCCGGTTCGACACCACTGAAGGATCCATCTTTGGAGAGCATGATGTAGCGTGTGAGCTTTTCCAGCATCGGTTTAAGCTTAGCTTCTTGTTCCTGTTTGACCATATCGTAAAAATTTCTAACGTCGTTATCTCCAGTCGCATTCATGCCTGCGGCGCTTCTTCCGAAGAGCAAGGATACCGGGACGCCAGAGACCGCAGATAAAGCCAACATAAAACGATCGAGAAGCTCTGGTATGCCAGAGATGTTTGTGGATGCTTTTTCATATTTCTCCTCTGCATCCAATATCATTGTATTGGTTGCGCTTTTGGTTAAATTGAGTATGTCAAGACGCTTCATCACCTGATTGTCCGAGCATTGAGAGCTGATAAGCTCAGCGAGATTAGGGATGGAGAGGGTGTAATTGACGAAATCCTGCATGATCAGTCCAGCATTCGCGAAAGCAGTTGAATAATTGCGGAGTTCATCATAGATGGATTGGATGAGTGGATCCCCCCATCCATTATTGAAGTTTTGCTGTCTTGGAGGCAGCATGGACCAATCTGCACGAAGAATTCTAGAATGGTGGACATAAAAAAGAGCTCCTGTACGAGTATCATTGACTGTATAGACATTCGGGAAGCCATAATTAGGATTATTCAGATCCTTTTCAAATGTCCCGTCACGGCTAAAAGATTGATACCGATCGAACACATGAAGCCATTTCACATCACGGATATTTCTTTCATCGACAGGTTCGTCTAATGGCAAGCCATCAGCGATACCCATCACGCAAAGAGCTCCGCCATATAATCGCGCCCATCGCAGGAGGGTCGTCAAATTGTGGTTGGTTTTAATCTCCTCCATCTTGCAGTTGACTGCCTGGTCGGAGTCACCTTCAATCTCCCATCCCTGACGGACCATCTCAGAAGGCACTAAATCGATAATACGGCGAGTGACTCCATCCGATCGGTAGAGCTGATCCAGTTCTGTCTGCTCAAAGATTCTTTCCATGCGAAAGTGAGCATTGATGTTTTTGTCCCTTCCTCTGATGCCAAGACCTGTAAGGACATTCATCCACCCATCGACCTTAATTGCACCGTCGTTATGGGGGACTCGATTTAGATCTTCAGCAGATTTCTTTTCAAAATTGTACGTAGCCATATACTCCAAGGATTTAGAGATCAAACAAATGCTTGGGAAAATGGGTACTTGGAGATGACAGCTAGAAATTGCTGTCTTTGAGTCGATGAGTTATTGAAAAATTACTTTATCACAGCGATGTAAAAAAAACTAGGCGAGAATTTTTAGTCGGCTCAGAAAGTTAAGAGGAAGTGCGAGATTCCGAAGACTTCAAACAGCAAGAATGTTATCGTAAATCGAAAGAGATAGGCTAGTCAATAGAAAGGAGCATTTTCGCTTCCTTGTCTGAAAGCCACTCTTTTTGGTTGATGATGGTTTCATACTGCAACTCGGCTATTTTTTCATCAATGGGGTCTAGATCTTTTGGAACATAAAGGAAACCGAGGAATGGGATACCTCTTTGATCGAGTTCTTTTTTGACGCTTTCGATATGTTTTTCCCCGTCATCTATGAGAACAACTTGCTCCGGAACCCAATCAAGCCAGTCTAAATACAAGGAAAGAGTTTTTCCTTTATTGTCTTTGTCATTTTTATAGAAGTTACCACAATAGAGAACACCCTTTTCGAAAGATGGCGGAACAAATCCATTTTGAATGGGAAAAATGATTTCTTCTTGCATCTTAAAGTTTAATCCCAATTCTTCTAAGTGCTGAGCACGCCATTCGGGGATCGATTTAACGATGCCCGATTGATCCATGGCAAAGGAAGTAAACCCGATTGTTGGAATACCATTTTCACACAAAATGTCGAGAAGTTTGGGTCCATAGGGATCCATGATTTGGAATTTTGCGTTCATCCAAGCGATGGTATCTTCCTCCGCCGTCCACGTTCTCATCCCTTCAGGTTTCCATTCGCTTCGCCAATTTTGCAATAAAGCATCTTGCGGATAGATTAGCACATCATCGAGATCAAACATGACCAATGTATTCTTTGAAAATTCACTGGTAGAAATTTCATCAAGAGCGTGGATAGTCTTAATCTCTGAAAATGCTGAGACTGTGGCAAATAAACAAAACAGAAATAAGAAGCACAGAAAATGGATTTTTTGATTCATAAATTATCACAAAATCTTTTCATTTTAAAAATTCAACAATTTCTTCAATTAAATTAGTAATGTTGAAATCTTTCTTTTGCATAATCCTATCACAAAAATTAGGAAACTTCAATGAAATTATGCCCTTGATGAGGAACAGAAGAACAGGCGAGAATTTGTTATTAGGGTCAGCTTAGAATTCGGATTATAAAGCACGTTAAGGATTTTTACTTTCTATTACTTAGGTTTGTCGTTCTTAATATCCAATCTGTCATGATATTTAGTGCTGAAGGTGCTATTGTTTCTTCAGTTTGTTCATACTCATCCCACGATCCTATCTCGCATGTTTGGAACGCATGATTGAGTTTTGGCAACTCAATGATTGTATAGTCTTTATTGCCAGCTTCTTTGAGCGCCTCATCGATGAAAGGAAGGTTTTGTTTTGGCGATACCACTAGATCAAGATCGCCATTCAGCACTAATGTAGGAATTGTAATTTGTCTCAAAGCGTTAGAAGGTTCATAAGGAAAGTAAAAGTGACCCCATGGAGAATTAAATCTTTTTATCAATTCTTCAGTTAAGACAGAATGGGTCTTAACCCATGTTTTTTGATTCTCGGTCAATCCAGATAAGAATTTTGCAAGTGCTTCCTGTATCTGTTCTTTGGCCACATCCCGATTGGTTTCTTTTTTCACAATTCCTGTAAAAATTTTTCGAACTTGAGTATCAATGGCAATCATTTCCTCATCTACTCCATTTCCACGATGGAGCAATCTTCCCTGTTCGCAAAAAATTTCTTCTCCGTTTACACCAGTTCCAGCCATTAGCACAATAAAGGCTACATCGTTTGATTTTGCTGCGAGCATAGGTGCTACAATTCCGCCTTCGCTATGACCAACAAGCCCGATCTGGTTTTTGAAAATTTCTGGTCTCGATTTCAAATATTCGACACCTTTAGCAACATCATCACAAAAGTCCTCTATTGTTGCGTTATCGTAATTTCCAGTAGATTTTCCGACACCACGCTTATCAAAGCGTAGCACTGCTATACCATGTCTTGTGAAGTGATCTGACAACACGAGAAAAGGTTTATGGCCAAGGATTGTTTCATCACGATCTAAAGCTGAAGAACCATGAATGAGGATGACAGCAGGAAATGGTCCGGTTGTTCTAGGCAATGTCAGGGTTCCTGAAAGCGATATTTCACAATTTCCATAACTGACTTCTTCTACAAAATAAGGAAAAGGAGGTTTTGGCTCTTGAGAACGATTTTTTTGATTTGTTTGTAACATATGCTCTTCTCCAATAAGAAATTGCAAAGAGAAGAAAAAACATATGATGAAAAGGGTCATCGCTTTGAAATTCATATTTTCCCTCCCGTTTAAATTTGTGATCAACTGACTATCCTAGTATTTAATCGCAACCAATTATTGATTTTAGCAATAACATCAGCGATCTTTTCTGGAAGAGGTGCTAAATTTTCTGCACGTAAATTTCTCAAATATTCTTTCCATAAATTTTGCAATCGATTCAATTCGTCCTCATCATAGGTAATCGGCAAAGTAAGCTTTGTTTCTCGATGCTCAAATACCATTCGGATAATCTCTTCAACCTTTTCAAGGAATGGCTTAAAAGATATCATGGAGTAGAGATCGTGAAAGTCCTTCATACGGCTATTGAAGGATCCACGGTGGATAATCGTCTCCAATTTTTCAGCAAAAATGAATTCTTTTGGATAACAGGGAAGCGTAACAGTTCCCTCAAAAAGACCACCTTTGGAAGATGTTGTAAGTGGGATGGGATATTCAATAGGATCGACAATATCATCAAAGCCAATATCGATCGCTACTTTAAACCTTGTCTTTCCAAAATAAGCCATCATCGACACTTCCACCCCTGGATATCCCATATGTGGGTGGGTAAGTTCGCTGACTTTAATTTCTTTAAATAGAAATCCATCTTGTATGTCGATGCTTGCGATTTTCTCGAAAACGATCTTTAGACCATTGACTTCATTACTGATCCTCTTTGCAAGAAAATCTAAATCGGTTGTTTCCCTTCCGATTTCTATGTATTTTGATAAGAGAATGCCGCCTTTTAAGACAAAATGTTTACGGTACTCTGATTTAGCCAGTCGTACAAGAAAACGTTCTAGTGTCAGGGTTTGCCAAAGATCTGCAGGATCGCGATTTTTTTCTTTCGCGATTGCCCGTAGCTTGGCTTTGAATGATTTTTCTAAATCTGATGTCATGTTGTATACGATAAAATATAGGGTGTGATGTTCACGCGTAATGCCTTTGCATATGCGCCTAGTTTCTTTGGATCGGGCTTGTGATTTTTACTTTGGAAATATCTTTGAATGGCCTTTATAGCAATTTCCTTGCTTAGATAGCGAAAGGCATCAACTACACAACGCTCTCGATCAAAAATTTTGACCTTATATTCCCCAACAGAAATTTCAGTTTTTCCAAGGGAAATATTACGCATTCTGATGATTTTTGTATTTGGTCGTTTAGGGGCGTAAGATTCATGGGGAATAGCTATCCAGATTTCTCTCATCACCTGATCTGTTAATTCATAATAGCAGAGAGCAGAAATCAGGCAGATGACTCCTTCTGGCATACCCGCTGCTATCAACCCCAAATTCTCCCATTGAAAGTCGACTTCAGGTTCATATTCGCTAAATCGATATGTCCCTGGGTAAATTCTTTCTATGGTACCCTTTTTGACTAAATAAGCGATTGCATGTCTTGGCACATTGCGATCTACAGCCTGTTCTGCTGTAAAGAAAGGAACGTGCTGAAAGGGCTCCAATTGTTTTTCATATTTTGAATGTCTCATACCCTAATTCTACAAAATCTACCCAATTAAGTCAAGTGGGTAGATTTTATAGATTTTCTACATGGAAAAGTTCTTGCATGACTGTAATATGTTCGCTCATTGAATTTGAATGGGTAGGTCTTAGAGAATTCGAACATTTCCTTGGAAACTCCTTGAAAAATAGGGTAAAAAGCTCTAAAATCGGGTAAAATAATCAGTAAATTACCCTATTTAACTGATCTTATACCCTATTAATGGAAGATTATGCATTCATTGGATGAAAGTTTTTTAAAGTCTTTAACGTTTACAGCTGAGCAACTTACTATTTTGCGTACGATTGGTGAGTATCAAGGAAAACAGGAACTTTACTTCAAGCAATCGCCCGAAATTTTAAAAGGTCTTCAGCAAGTCGCGATTATTGAATCGAGCGAGTCATCCAATCGATTAGAAGGCATTACCGCTCCACATCACCGTATTGCCGAACTCATCACGCAAGACACTATGCCAAAAGATCGATCGGAACAGGAAATTGCCGGATATCGAGATGCCCTAAATTTGATTCATCAATCTGCTGAGCATATGCCATTTTCACTCAATGTGATTCTACAACTCCATTCATGGATTTATCGCTATCTTCCAAATCCTGGAGGCCAGTGGAAAACAACAGATAATGAAATCACGGAAATCCATCCTGATGGAAAAAAACGTGTCAGATTTATTCCTTCTAATGCGTTTGAGACCCCATCGGCTATGGAAAAATTGATGAAAGATTATCGAATGAGTATCGAAGAGTGGCGTATAGAACCACTTATTGTGATTCCAGCTACTATTTTGGATTTTTTGTGCATTCACCCATTTCGAGACGGCAACGGTCGCACAGCTCGCTTATTGACACTTCTGCTCCTTTATCATTTTGATTATCAGGTAGGGAGATATATCAGCCTTGAGCGGATCTTTGAAGAATCAAAAGAGAGTTATTATGAAACGTTGGAGAAAAGTTCTCAAGCTTGGCACCAAGGAAAACATAACCTTATGCCTTGGATGACCTATTTCTGGGGAGTCTTGCTAAGAGCTTACAAGGAGTTTGAAGGACGAGTTGGGACCTTAACTACAGGCAAAGGAAGTAAAGCTCAGCATATCACTATGACTATAGAAAATATGATCGGTCCTTTTTCTATTTCCGATATTGAACGTGCTTGCCCATCCGTAAGTAGAGACACTATTCGACTCGTTTTAAGGCAACTCAGAGATGAGGGTTCCATTATCCCTCAAGGTAAAGGTCGCAGTGCAAAGTGGATAAGGAAATTAACATGAGACGAAAGTTTATCTCACAAATTGTTGGAAGGAAGGTCTTTTAAATGGAGACAAAGAAGAAAAAGACCATGTCGAAAGAAAAGCTAATCGCTTTGATCTCTCAAGAGAAAGAAATCCACCCAAATGATGTGCGTCATGTTATTCAAGCCTTTTTAGATAAGACAACAGATTATTTAGCAGAAGGATATCGTCTCGAATTTCGAGATTTTGGCGTTTTTGAAGTCATCGAAAGAAAGCAGAAGATCGAGCGTAATCCAAAGAAGCCAGAGGAAGAGATCATTATTCCTTCACGTCGCGTTGCTAAATGGTTTCCAGGAAAAAAGATGCGCCAACAGATCGAAAGCAGTGTAGAGGTCATATGAGGGAGAGTGCGCTGAGTTTGCACATCCTTCGGGAAAGAGACATCTCAGGATTGGTAGAGACTTTCAATTTTCCTTGGGCATCTCTTGAAGTGACACAAGAGAAATGGAAGAAGTATTATGCGGAGCAAAACGCAAATATTCGCACCGTGTGCATTGCCAAAGTACAAGATGAGTCTGTTGGTTATGGTAGTTTATTGAACATTTCAGAGTATCCGAATTTTAAGGATGAGGGCATTCCAGAAATCCATGATGTCTGGGTTTCTGAGAAACATCGAGGCACTGGGATTGGTAAAAGATTGGTCCAATATTTAGAGGGACTAGCGCAGCAAAAAAATCACAAGCAGATTGGGATTGGAGTTGGGCTTTATAAAGACTATGGACGTGCTCAGAGATTACATGTTCACCTTGGATATGCTCCTGATGGACATGGCGTAACATACAAATATCAGCCTATAGTGCCTGGAGACCCATATCCAATAGATGATGATCTGGTGATTTGGTTTAAGAAGGATTTGCCATGAATAAGATAAAAGACAGCGACTATCATTTTGAGTATCAAGAAGAGCCAATTCAAGAAGATGAACAGGTCCTGAATGATGGCATCAGTGATGAAGCTGCCTTGAAAAAAAATATGGAAAGGATCAAACCGTTTAGAATTTTCATCAAGGATGCTCATGGAATTGTGCTTGGTGGAGCAAGCGGTACCATTTTTTATGGCAGCCTTTATGTTGATATGCTCTGGTTAAAGGAAGAACTGCGTCATCAAGGTCTTGGGAGAAAATTGATGATGGAAGCAGAGAAGATCGGACGCGAAAGGCAATGTACATTTGTGACGCTTAATACAATGGACTGGGAGGCCCTGTCATTCTATCAGAAGCTTGGTTATGAAATTGAGTTTGTGAGAAAGGGCTACTCCAATGATTCGCAGATGTACATGTTGAGGAAGGAGCTATGAGAAGTTCTTCTTCGCACAATAAAGCGCCAAAAGTGATTGGAATTTCTGGCGCTTCTGGCATGGGAAAAACAACTTTAACTAATGCTCTTGGACAAGCGTTGCATGCAACCAAAATATTTTGGGATGACTATGATGCGCTTTCAAAAGAGCCCAATGATTACATGAAATGGTATGCAACGGATAGGGACTACTCTGCATGGGATTATGGTGTCTTGGCAAAATTGCTTTGCACTCTAAAATCTGGAGAATCGGTTATTTGCCCAGCAACAAAACAAGTATTAAAACCAACAGAATTCATTATATTTGATGCTCCATTAGGATATCGACATACACAAACCGCAAAATACATTGATTTCTTAGTATTTCCCAACACACCTCCTGATGTCGCTTTATCAAGAAGGTTATTGCGCGATTTCCGAAATAAGGAGTCGTCATCCATTAATGACGTTCTGAATGAAATCGAATTTTATTTATCCGCCAGAGAACTGTACATCATGTGCTATGAAGAAAATCGTGATGCAAATTTAGTTGTGGATGGTTGTTTACCAGTAGAAAGTCAAATAATTGAAATTTTGCAGGCCATAGAAAAACATGTGTTTAGTCCAATCCTGGCTGAGGAATGATTGCAATGGATAAAGGAAATATTTTTAAAATAGGAGAGCTATAGATGAAATTAAAAATCGCCATTTATTTAGCAGGTAGCATCAAAAATGGACACGAAAAATCAGACGAATCTTTTTGGACTGATGAAGATATGGCTCTCCTAAAAAAGAGCTTAGATAAATATGAAATATCATTTTTGAATCCTGCTTTTAGAACAGACGACTTATCTGATCAGTTCTCTGTGTTTGGCAGGGATATGCTTCAGGTTTTCAGCAGTAATTTTGTCTTTGTGGACGCTCGTGATCGACGTGGACTTGGTGTAGGTGCGGAAATGATGTGGGCGAAAGTAAACAAAATTCCTGTGATTACATGGGCGCCAAAAAATTCTCATTATAACAAAGATCAGACGACTATTTTAGGAGTGCCTGTAGCAAACTTCATTCATCCATTTGTAGAATCTCTTAGTGATAAGGTAGTTGAAAATCTTGTGGATGGTGCGCAATGGATTCATTCTACGATTTCAAATCCTGTAGTTGAAATAAAAGGAGCCCAGTACATTGGGTCAGCCATGCAGCACTATAAAGATAGTCAATTGCATCACGATCGGCCTATGAAAGAATTATTAACGGCCAGCGAAGAACTCAAGCAGCGCATGCATCGTTCTCATCCTCAAGTTATGTTAAGCTCAAACTGAAAGGATATTTAAATGAGCGACAAAAATCTTAATAAAATTCTAAGAGCTAAATAGCAGGAGGATTACCGGTGAATAAGGTTAATATTAAAGAAAAATTTCAGATGTTTGATCAATATTGGAGTCCAAAAATTCTTGGGGAATTAAACGGAAACCACATTAAAATTTTCAAAGCAAAAGGTGAATTTGTTTGGCATCAACATGAAAATGAAGATGAATTTTTCCTTGTGATACATGGTCAACTAAAAATTAAACTTAAGGATCGTGAAATTATCCTTAATGAAGGGGAATTTTTTATTGTTCCCAAAGGTACAGATCACCTTCCTTATGCCGATGAAGAAGCACATGTTCTACTTTTTGAACCTAAACAGGTCGTCAATACTGGAGAGATTATATCAGAAAAGACGGTTGAAAACCCAGAATGGTTATAAATTACTTTAAGCGAGTTAGAATATGAAATTACTAGGAAAAAAAGCCATAGTGACAGGAGCAAATAGAAGTATTGGAAGGGCTATAGCAATTGCCTTGGCTAGCGAAGGAGCTGATATAGCAATTAGTTATCGTTCAGATGGAAGTGAAGCAAAGAAAACAATTGAATTTATTGAGCAGCTTGGTCGATCGGGGAAGAGCTTTTTCGCTGACTTCTCAAAAACTGAAGGAGTAAGGCAATTTTTTCAGGAAGCTCTTCATTATTTAGGCTCTATTGATATTCTAGTAAACAATGCTGCTGGATATGATACAAGTGCTTTTCTGGATTTAAATATTGATAAATTTGAACATCTCATTAAAGTGAGTGTATCTGCTCCCATGTTGCTTATTCAATTAGCAGCACAGAACATGATAAAAGAGGGGAGACCAGGAACAATCATCAATATTTCTTCTATCTCAGGGAATCGACCTTATCCAAATCGCGTAGCTCATTCTACTGCTAAAGCAGCCTTAAATATGTTAACTCAAGCCACAGCTCTTGAATTGGCTCAGCATAATATTCGGGTCAATGCAATTGCTCCAGGTGCAACCCCATATGAAGCAAATGAAACAGAAATCAATACAGACATCCCATTGAAAAGAACAGGAACCCCGATGGATCAAGCTACTGCAGCTATTTATCTTGCTTCGGAAGAGTCATCGTGGATGACTGGTCAAATAATGACCATCGATGGTGGGCAGTCCCTTTCGTTCTAGCCCTTCTAATTTCAAAGGAGTTTTTAAGTGAAAACAACACCAATTTATCTCGATGACCCATACGTTAAGGAGATGAAAGCAAAAATAATTGATGCCATTCAAGAAAAAGAAGGAGTTTGGCGGTTGATTCTCGATGAAACTATATTTTATCCCATGGGAGGAGGACAGCCGACAGATCAAGGGCAAATTATTTTTTCCGATGGATCTCGAGCAGAGGTTTACCAAGCACTCCTTAAAGACGGTGAAATTAATCATTATGTGAAAACATCGTCTCAGCCAGTTCTTGGAAGCGAAGTCAGAGGAATAATTGATTGGGAACGTCGTTATAAAAATATGCGTGTTCACTCAGCAGGGCATGTGATTGACTTTTCGATGTATTTATTAGGTTATTCTCCAAGTCCCTTACATCCTATGAAAGGTGATCATGGGAAAAAACCATTCGTCCTTTATCAAGGAGCTATCGAAAAAGAAATCAAAGATGAGCTTCAGAAAAAATCAAATGAACTCATTGCAAAAGATTTTAATTTTTCATGGAATTTTGACCTTCTTGAAAATATTGAAAAAGAAGCCATTTATTTACAGCCAGGATTACCGAAAAATAAGCCTTTACGAGCTTTAAGGTTGGATGGTGTTGGAGTTGTTGCTGATGGTGGAACGATTGTAGCATCAACAAAGGAAGTAGGGAACGTCTTAATCACCGATATTGAAGTGGATGATGGAAATACTTGCATTAAATATCAGGTAGTTTAAATACATTTAAAAAGTTTTATTTCAATAATTTCAATAATATGGATGTAATATGAAGAAGTTTTATTTAACAATTTCAATGATACTTTGCATTTTTTCGTGTTATGCACAGATCACCCAGGTTAACAATATGAAAGAAGTGTTTGAGTATTTCACCGAGGCTGATTCGAAGACCTTGGCCATTTTCGATGTCGATATGGTTTTAGTTCAACCGAGCGATCCGGCTTTCCAAATGGCAAATATGAAGCGTTTTGGAGCTATTTCCAAACGGATCATGAAAGAAGTGCCAACAGAAAAGCAAATGATGTTTTTGAGTTTGATGACCACCAGTTCTGATCCGGTACTGATCGATAATTCCACCCCTCAATTTTTAAAGCAGATTATTCAGAAGGGGATTCCTGTAATGGCGCTAACGGCCAACTTGACAGGATCTTTTGGAACGATCAGAAACATGGAGCAATGGCGTGTCAATAGTCTACGCTGTCTAGGAATCGATTTTTCTGAATCCGCTTCCTATCAAGCGCCGCTCATATTTGACAATTTAGCTTCTTATCGTGGGTATTATTCGAATTACCTCAACGGAATCCTATTTGTGAATGGGACCGTCGTTTCAAAGGGAGATGCTTTCTTAGCATTTATCGAAAAAACCAAGCTATCGCCAGAAAGAATCATCTTTATTGACGATCGCGAGGACAATCTGAAGAGTTTGGAAGCTGCAATTCAAAAGCTTGATAAACCAGTTGAATACCATGGATTGCATTACATTGGAGCTCAGAAATATCCATCCCAAATGATATCTGAAGAGGAATTTGAAGCACGTTGGCAGAAACTGGCTTTGGAAGCAAAGGAACTTAATTGATGAAAAAAATAATGATCATTTTATTTGCTATGGATTTGTTCTTCATTCCGCTAATGCATATTGCAGCGATGGGAGAACAGCCAAGTAATCAAGAAGCTTCTGAAATTTTATGGAGAGTAGGCGCCAAGATCCATTTTGAAGAGGAAGATGGTATTGATTACATTGGAACAAAACAGCTAAATGCGACTACAAAACGGGTGATAAAAGAAATCATAGCTACTGTATCGGATGATTGTGCGAAAAATGCAAAAATTTCATTAAAAAAGGAAAATGGAAAAATAGACATCACTCATTATGAGGAGACAAACAGACCAGGTGTCGGAGAAGAATTACATGCCACTCTGCTTTATACGAAAGCGAGAGGATTTTTTGATTCTGAAACCTTACAACAAAATTGCCTTAATCTTTTCCCATCCTGCAGTGTTCCCCCAAGCATAGAACAAGTAGTCGCAGTTTATAATTCTATTATCCAACCAGAATGGAAATTTCAAATAGCAGAAGTTCTTGTTGGAAATAGAGAAAAGGGGCCTTTTTGTTTAATGGTAAAATTGTTGTTTAAAGGACGGGAACGCATTTTCTATGGAAATAAAGCAATCTCTGCAGGTTTGCACATGACGCTCGTAAACTTCACTGATAAATCCATATTTCCTGACGATGCCTCATTAGACCTGCTTGTTAAAAAGTTAAACGAAGCATTCCAGGGAAAGCAAATTAAGATCGCTCATAAAAACGGCATGACTGATTTAGAATTTGGAATTTCTGGTTCTTCATGGAGAATAAGAGCTGGTGAGAAAATAGAAATTTGTAGATAAATTTAACTATTCGGATTGTTAGTAACTTCAGTATTCTTAAGTGTAATTCGAATTCTTTCAACTCCTTTATTCGCGCGTTCTCGTTTGAGATCGATCCCTCCTATTTCCCCAGTCGAATGTACATGAGTGCCTCCACATGGGATTATAGCAATATTTTGCAGCCTCCAATAACGAATCTGATTAGCTTCATCTAAAAACCCTTTTTCGATTGGAAGATCGGCTGCAATAATCCTATTGTATTGTTCAAGAATGATTGGAAAATATTCAGAAATATTCACAGCGCATTCAAAATCTACTCGTGCCCCGTTTTCAGCCATATGAGCACCTCTTTTTTTGATAACTGTGTCAATCTCTTCCGGTTTCAGCTCAACGCCTTCTTGAGTTTTATTAAACAGGCGGTTCATAAGGACCAGAACTAACTCACACGTAAAATGGAGACGCATTAAACGATTGCGTCGTTGCCAGTCTATTTTCATGATGACATTGGCTTCAGGAATAAGACCATGCCCTTCTGGAAGCATATAGTAAATCAAAAAAAGGTGCAGTCTTATCCATTTTCGATGAGAGAACCTCAATACCATTAATTGTCACACGATCACTTTCTTGTCCCCCAGATTCTGAAAAACCAATCGTTTCATCTAGGACAACAGTATTGCCATCAACCTGAATTACTTTTGTTTCAAGACATGCCAGGTAGGGATTATCCCAAAAAACTTTTTTCATACTTACTCTTTTATTGAAACAATTTTTCCAGCAGTTATCAGTTGTATCTTTTCTGCAGGCAATTTGAATACTGCATAGGGGGTACCGGCTGCTGCCCATAGGGTTTTGTACTGGAGCAGATCTTCATCTATGTAAACATGCACTATGGAGGTTTTGTGTCCTATTGGGGGAATTCCGCCGATGGCAAATCCAGTAATATCCCTTGTAAAATCAGCATCCGCCTTTACAATCTTCTCCCCAACATATTTTTGAATGACTGCTTCACTTACACGGTTTATACCGCTTGCAAGTATGAGGACTGGTTGTTTTGTTTCTTTTGTGCAAAAAAGTAACGATTTGACAATCTGACCTATTTGGCAGCCAATGCTTGTTGCAGCGTCTTGCGCAGTACGTGTGCTTGCTGCAAGTTCAATAACTTCCATTTCTAGCCCTTTTTCAAAAAGCGATTTTTGAACACTTTCCGCGCTTTTGCTCAGAGCCATATATTCTCCTATACATTTTGTGTTTTGTGAGGCATAATGCACATTATGCCTAATGTGCGCTATAACGCACAAGTATTTTTTAACATAGGTTCCATTTGATTGAAATATTCAACCGTATAGCTTCAACCTTAAAGACATTGCGAAAAGAACGTGGATGGAGCTTAGATAAAACAGCCCAAGAGACAGGTGTAAGTAAAGCAATGCTAGGTCAGATTGAGCGTGCAGAATCTAGCCCAACGATTGCCATCCTATGGAAAATAGCAAGTGGATTTGATGTTCCCTTTTCTTTATTTGTTGCTGACGAACAACGTGACTATAGTACAGGCCAAACAAAAACTATTCACCCAAGCGAAGATAAAATCAAAGTGTTTCCACTTTTTCCCTATGATGAAAAAACAAAGTGCGAGATATTTTTAATCGAACTTTTACCTGGATGTGAGCACATTTCATCTCCTCATAAACCAGGCGTCATCGAGCATGTAATCGTAGCAGAGGGTTCAATGGAAGTCTTTTTGAATGACTCATGGAAACCATTAAAAAAAGGGGAGGGACTTCGATTTTGTGCCGATCAACCTCACGGCTACCGCAATCTATCCAGGAAAAATTCTACCATTCACGACATCATTCACTATTCAATGTGATGGCTGTAATCATTTCCATTTGAGTCGCGATTGTGCTAAAATCACTTTCTGAAATGAAAAAGCATCCTCGACGAAATGGAAAGCCCCATTTTTTCTTATCCTGAATAAAAGTGAGCGAATCGATTAGTGGCAAAATCGACACTTCCTTTGCAGGAAAGAACTTTACATTTCTCCTATAAGGGATAAAGTCCTCACTCATTTGAAATGGATATGGTTCGCCAGGCTCAATCCGTCCAATCGCTGTAAATGCCTTACAAGGCTCTTTTTCACCGAACTTTAATGTTGGGGAATAATAGATAATCCAATCATTTGGCCGCATTTGTTTTAAAGGGCCCTCTTTTCCATGACAGACTTGCGCAAATCCTCCTTGAACTCCTCTCATCACATGTTCTTTACTTACAACACCGATCCAGTAGCGCATGATTTTCCCCTAATTTAAGATAATTTCTGTAAGATCTCGATGCACTTACTCATATCCTGGCCAAGTTTATCAAAAAACTTTAGGTCAACAGCTTCGACAAGAGGTAATGCCTGCTCAACAAGCTCCGCACCATTTTTAGTTAAGCGAGGGAACTTTGATCGCTCATCATCATTTCGTTTGTGCCGTTCGATAAATCCCTTCTTTTCCAATGCACGTAAAACTTGTGATGTCATCGTGATATCCATACTGCAATGCCTAGCAAGCTCAACCTGAGTAATATTTGCATGGTTACGCGTTAGCCATCCAATGCTTGCCAAAAGAACGAATTGTGGATGGGTTAAACCGAGAGTAGTCAAGACAGCTTCAATTTGACGGCGCCATTGTGTGCTCACTTGCCATAATAGAAATCCAGGACTCTGTTCTGGTCCATCAAATTGACTAACTTTCTTCCACGCAACATCTTTCATTAAAAATTCTTTGTTTTGCTTAGATTTTCAGCTTTTTTAATCATTGCTTCCATTTCTTGTGGGAGATTTTTTTTCATTGTACGTCCAATCAGATATGCGAACATAAACGCCAAAGGTCCAGTCATCTCAATTTGATGCGTAACCAATCTTCTTCCCTCAGATTCTATTAAATAGTGAGAGACGATGATCCTAGCCAAAAAGAGTTTCGATTCATCCACAAACATTTTCATCGGCTGAACTTGAGTGAGCTTGGTATGCACAAGTGGCCCACCTTTTGGCTTTAATGTACCTGTTGTTCCTACTTCGAAGGGCCCATCTATGGTACTAAATTCGATGCCATGATCCCATGTATTCCAATTTTTTACGTCTTGCCAGATATGCCAAATATCTGTGGCTGATGCTTCGGTTTCTATTGTGTGTTTAATGATTAACATGAGTCATTCTCCTATCTAATATGTATGCATATCATATGCATGCATTCTATTTATGTCAAAATGTTTTGCATTGACAAGATTGTCTAATTTAGACTAAACTGTATATAAATAAGAGGAGCAAAGATGAACGATCTAGCTATATATTTTTCTGTGGCTCAGGCAATTAATATACTTCTCCATCCATATGGAGAGATAGTTATTCATGATCTGAAGACTGGTCAGATCGCCGCCATCTATAATAATTTCTCAAAAAGAAAAGTTGGAGATGAATCATTAATTGAAGATTTAGAAGACTATGAGAAACTGCCTGATGTTTTTCCTGTCTATTCAAAAATGAACTGGGACGGCAGGAAAATGAAATCCTCTACTGCTACCTTGCGTGATAAAAAAGGAAAACCCATTGGTCTTTTGTGCATTAATCTTGATATTTCAAAATGGGAAGAGGTTCATCATTTTCTAGGAGAATGGTTAGGAAGTGTAGGCAATCAAAATCAACCCGAGGTTCTTTTTAAAGATGATTGGAAAGAAAAAATTAATGCCTATGTTTCTGAATTTTTGAAAAGAGAAGGAGCATCGCTTAAGGCTTTAAGCAAAGAAAAAAAACGAGAGCTGATTAAGGCCCTTCATCAAGAAGGGGCCTTTAAAGCTAAAAATGCTGCGTCTTATGTGGCTGACGTTCTCGATCTCTCACGCGCTACAATATATAACTATTTGAGGTAATGGATGAAAATTCCCGATTTTAAATTAGAAGAATTTTGGAAAAAATATGAGTTCTCAGCTCCCTATTTATTATGTCCATCGGATGTGGAAACTTGGAGCCTCAAAGAACTTTTGACTTTGGCTGATGCTGAATCGCGAACACTTTGGGATAATCTACATCTGGGATACACGGAAAGTCCTGGTTCACCTTTACTTCGTGAGGAAATAGCTAACCTTTATTCAACTCTTGATAAAGATCATATTCTGACTACAGCAGGTGCAGAGGAAGGAATTTATTGTAGCATGCAATCGCTCCTTTCTCCAGGTGACCATGCTATAGTCATTTCTCCCTGTTATCAATCTTTGGAGACTTTACCTAAAGTGCTGGGAGCTGAAGTTACCAGTATATCGCTTGATCCTAAGAAAAAATGGAAGCTAGACATTGAACAGCTTAATGATGCATTTCGCTCATCAACGAGACTTCTTATCCTTAATTGCCCTCACAATCCAACCGGTGCACTTTTGGATAAAGAGGTGTTTGAGACCATGATAAAACTCGCAAGAGCTAATGGTACTTACATTTTTTCAGATGAAGTCTATCGCTATCTCGAAATCGATGAGTCAAAGCGACTCCCAGCAATAGCAGATGCCTACGAAAAAGGAATAAGTCTTAATGTCATGACAAAGGCATTTGGTCTTGCAGGTTTACGCATCGGCTGGTTGGCTTCTCGTGATAAAGACTTTTTACAAGAAGTAGGGTCATATAAACTCTACACCTCAATTTGTAATAGCGCTCCAAGCGAGATTCTTGCTCTCATGGCTCTTCGAGCAAAGGATGTTATTTTAAAGAGAAATCGAGAAATTATGATGAACAATTTAGACCTTCTCGATCAATTTTTTGAACGTTATCCCTCTTCTTTTGCGTGGAATTGTCCGGAAAGTGGTACAATGGCATTCCCAGAACTTCTTTTACCTATACCCATAGATTGGTTCATTGAAAAACTAGTTGAAGAAGCCGGCATACTCATTATGCCAGGAAGTGTTTTCGATTTTCCTGGAAATTTCTTTCGCATTGGATTTGGTCGTAAGAACATGCCAGAAGTACTTAAACGTTTTGAACAATACTTAAAAAGCCATGCAAATATACACTAAAGAGCAAATCGAAAAAGCGATCGATATACCTTATTTGATTGCAGAAATTGAGAAAGGACTGACTCTCTATTCAAAAGAAAAAGCAATCATAGCCCCATCAAGCTTTTTGCATTTTAAAAATCCTCCTGGCGATGTTCATATCAAATCAGGAGCTATTATAGGTGAGGATCTCTATGTCGTTAAAATCGCGTCTGGATTTTACGATAATCCTAAGCTCGCATTATCTAGTAGTAATGGCCTTATGCTGCTCTTTTCCCAAAAGACCGGAGAGTTAAAAGCGATTCTTTTGGATGAAGGTCGACTAACCGATCTACGCACAGGACTTGCAGGTGCGATCGCAGCAAAGCACTTAGCTAATCATCCAATTATAAAAATTGGCATTATTGGTACAGGAATCCAGGCTAGAGAACAACTTTTTAATCTTCAATTCGTTACAGGTTGTAGAGAAGTTCTTATTTGGGGAAGAAATCCAGCTAAAGCAATGGATTTCGCTCAAGATCCACGTTTTTCTATGTTTAATATTTCTTTAGTAAGAAATGTTGAAGAGGTCGCAGAAAGCTGCAATTTAATTGTAACAGCCACTGCTTCTACCAAACCGCTACTCTTTGGTGATCAATTAAGGCCAGGTACTCATATTACAGCGGTAGGGACAGATGATTGTGGAAAACAAGAGATGGATGCCAGTGTTTTTGATAAGGCAGATTTAATCATAGTAGATAGCTTCTCTCAATGCTCGCAATATGGAGACCTTGCACATGCGAAGAATATCAAGAATACACCTATGGAGCTGGGTGCTTTCTTAGATAAACCCCAAATGCGTCATAACAATTGGATTACTGTGGCAGACCTTACAGGCATTGCTATAGAGGATCTTCAAATTGCAAAAGCTGTTTTTTCAAAGCTACTGTAGGATGAAATGAATTGCACTCTCTGCTATAACTTCTATAAATCAATAATGTTCACTGTATAGGAATACAACATATTCGAAAAATTTAATAGCGATAAGGTTTAGAATGAGGTCATTGATTGCAATTAGACATGTAGATTTTGAAGATCTAGGGAATTGGGAAGATTTTCTCTCGGAAGATTACAAGATTAAATATATTCACGCTGCTGATCAAGCGATCTCTCTACTAAGAAATGAAAATATTGATCTTTTGGTTGTACTTGGTGGACCTATAGGAGTTTATCAGGAGAAAGAATATCCCTTTATTAAAACTGAAATTGCACTATTAGAAGATCGATTGAAATCGGATTTACCTACCCTAGGAATATGTTTGGGAAGCCAATTAATAGCAAGAGCATTGGGTGCAAAGGTATATCCTAATCATACCAAAGAAATTGGCTGGCAACCTTTAAATCTAACTGAGAAAGGTAAAAGTGGCTGTATACGTTATTTAGATTCTAAATATACATCTATGTTTCATTGGCATGGTGATACTTTTGATTTACCACCTGGAACGGATCTATTAGCCTCTACTAACAACTGCAAGAATCAAATTTTTGCTTTTAGAAAAAATGTGCTTGCATTCCAATGTCACCCAGAAATTTCAGCTCAACACTTAGAAAAGTGGTGGATAGGTCATACAGCTGAATTATCTCATAATCATCTTTCAGTTAATGACTTACGTGATCAAAGTACAAAACTAGCTCCGCAACTTCAGAAGCAATCACTCCAATTTATACAAGCATGGATAGATAGTATTAAAGAAAAGACTATATCTGCATCTCTTGAGGCAGAGAAGTCATGAACAATTCACTCTTTTCTCATGAAGCGTTGTCTCTAAATGGAAGTAAGAAACTTGTTTATACAGCCATGTCGAAGCATTATTTCTATTTTCGGATGCATATTTCACGTTATGTTCTAGAGCAAGGAAAAGTACCTTTAAATCCTTTTATGCTTTTTGATTATTTCTTATTGGATAGTGTTGAAAGAGATCTGATCAGAGATGCTAATAATTCTGTTGTCTTGCGATCTGATGAAATTTGGGTTTTTGGACCTATCTCAAATGGAGTTCTTGCTGAAATTGTTCTGGCACGGAAAGCTAATCGACCAATTCTTTATTTTAAAATTGAAAAACCTCATAAGATCACACCCATTTCACCAGAAGAAATTGAAATGGAAAGCGAAGTTGAACAGTTTAAATCCCTCGTATACTCCTAACAAAGATTGGTTAGTCATGAAAAAAGCTCTTATCATTGGTGCTTCTTCGGGAATAGGCAAGGAACTAGCGATCACGCTTGCTAAAAATGGTTATGAAGTAGGCTTAATGGCAAGACGCTTAGAGTTGTTAGAAGCTTTACAGCAACAAATTTCAACTAAGACTTATGTCGGTCACATTGATCTTAGTCAAGCATCTGAAGCAATGGATAAGATGCAACATATGATTCAAGAGATGGGAGAGGTCGATCTAATCATTATAAATTCCGGAACTGGATTTCTGAATCCCGAACTCGATTGGCTAAAAGAACGACAAACCTTGGATGTCAATGTATATGGCTTTTGTGCATTAGCAGGTATTGCCTTTAATTTCTTTTCAAAACAAGGCCATGGGCATTTAGTGGGGATTTCTTCTATTGGAGCATTGAGAGGCAACCATATTGCTCCTGCCTACAATGCCTCGAAAGCATTTATGTCTAATTACTTAGAAGGTTTACGTAAGAAGGCTTTTAAAGACCGAATTCAGATAATTGTGACCGATATTAAACCTGGATTTGTCGATACGGATATGGCTAAAGGTGAGGGAAAATTCTGGGTTGCTTCTCCCTCTAAAGCAGCTGAGCAAATTTACGCTGCGATTCAAAGTAAAAAATCTGTCGCATATATTACCCACCGCTGGCGTCTTATTGGATGGCTTCTGAAGATTATGCCGAATTGGATTTATAAGAGGTTAGACTGATATGACTTTTAAGAAAGATTGGGAAAAGACGGATCAACACTTTCAGATTGGAATCCCCATTCTTGAAGCTATGCTGGACCATGCTTTACCCAATCAAAAAGTTTCTTCTCATACGGTCATTTCTGGAGGGTGTGCAAATCTTAACATCAAAGTCAACTTCGAGAAGAGATCGGAACCTCTAATTCTAAGAATTTATTTACGAGATAAGGATGCGGCCTATCGCGAGCAAAATCTGGCAACTCTTATTAATCACTCCATACCCATACCAGAAGTTTATTTTGTAGGTGATATAGATAATTATCGATTTGCCATCACGCAATTCAAATATGGAATTACTCTCCGCGATTTATTATTGGATAACAAAACTGAAAATATAAAAAATCTTATGAAAGAAGCGGGCTTAATTTTAGCTAAAATTCAAAGCTATCGATTTCCTCATTCTGGCTTCTTTGATAGAGATCTACATATTGCGACTAAATTACCTAAAAATTATGGCATTTCATTCGCTAAAAATTGTCTGGAACACCCAACAACATTAGAGCAGATTTCAAAAGAGAATCTTTCAAAAATTGATACCTATTTAGATCAATACTATTTACTTTTTCCAGATGAGCACCAAAATCATCTTGTTCATGCAGACTACGATCCTGCCAATATTCTCGTTTATCAAATCCATGGCGAATGGGTAATCTCAGGTATTCTAGATTGGGAATTTGCATTTTCTGGATCAACGTTGTGTGATGTAGCAAATATGTTGCGCTATGCTCATCACATGCAACCAGACTTTGAAATGTCATTCCTTGAAGGCTTACAACAGGGGGGTGTGCAATTAGCAGACAGCTGGCGCATCAGCATCTATCTCCTCAATTTACTTTCGCTTCTCGATTGTTTGATAAGATGCCCTCCAAATCTACGCCCTAGACAATGTGCAGACATCCGTAGTTTAATCGATTACATCCTCAAATGTTTGGATAAAATAAAATGAATCGTACCGTTAAAGTTGTTTCTTATGATCCTAAATGGCCCTTAATGTTTGAGGCTGAAGCTGCGCTTATCAAACAAGCTTTAGGGAGCAATTGTCTGGCGGTGCATCATATTGGTTCAACTTCGATACCCGGTTTAAGCGCTAAACCTATCATTGATATACTTCCAGTTGTAAAAAATATTCTAGAGGTGGATGCATCAACAGAGGCTATGGAAAATCTTGGCTATGACGTTAAAGGAGAATACGGAATTGCTTTTCGAAGATATTTTTAAAAGGGAAGTAGTATTAGGACTCATAATGTGCACGTTTTTGAAGATGGGGATACCGAAATCACCAGATACCTAAAATTTCGTGATTGGATGCGTTCGCATGATGACGATGCTCAAGCATATGCTAAACTCAAGTTGGAATTAGCAGAACAATTTCCAAACGATATACTAAAGTATTGTTGTGGCAAAGATGCCTTTGTAGCAAGGATCGATGCTAAAGATGGCTATAAAGGATGGCGTATTGTTCAGGCGCTAACAGATAGGGAATGGGAAGAGGTGCGATCTTTACGCAAACAGGGGTTTTTTCAATCAATTCCTGATCCCTATACTTGGACTTTCAAACATAAAGACCATATTCACTTCGTCTTCTATAAAGAAGCTGAAATCATTGGTTACATACATCTTCAACTTTGGCCTGAAGCCAGGGCTGCATTGCGGATTATCATCATTAATGAACATTATCGCAAGCTTGGATTTGGGAGCCAATTTCTAAGGCTATGTGAGCGTTGGTTATCGCATAAAGGCATAAATAAACTACAAATTCAATCGTCGCCAACTGCCTGTAAGTTCTATTATGGCCATGGATATGTCCAAATGCCATTTAATGATCCTGATGGATATGCAACAGATTCACACGACATTGAAATTGGAAAGTTTCTATCATAGAATATGCAGCTTTCAGTGATCCGAAAAAAGATAAAGCTTCTCTTCGGTAAGTAAGGCTAAATTTTAGATTGCGTGGCTTCCTATTTAATTTTGCTCAGTAAATGATGCATATCTAGGTAAGCCCAGTATTCAATGATTTGACCATTTTTGATCCGATAAACAGTGACTCCACTATAAGAGACTGGTTTCTCAGTTGGCTTTTTACCTTTAAATTCACCTTTATGGGTTCCTTTAGCACTCCACTGAATGCTAACAAGGTCATTTTCAGAAATGATCAACTCACTTTTCACTGATAAATCAGGAAAGCCTTTTAGCCACGCTTGCACCACTTCTTTCATCGCTTGAGTTCCTCGAAAATCGCCAAGCAGACTATGAATTAAGACATCCTTGTGGACTAATCGGTCGATAGTGCTAATTTCTTTTTTATTCCAAATTTTATTTGCATACTCTTCAGCAACTTCTCTAACTGATGAGTGAACATTGGTTGTCATGTAAGCTCCTATGATATTAAGTTAACCTTTTTGCTGGCATTATCTGAACGAGCAGATTTATCGTAAGCAAAAACCATCTCTGATGAAGCATGTCCAGTGACGCGCATAATATCGCTATCCTGAAAGCCTTGTTGCTTTAAATAAGTCACAGCTGATGCTCTCAGGACGTGCGGAGTGACTTTAAATGCAATTCCAGCATTTTTTCCTGCTTTGGCAAATGTTACAGCCACTTGATTAATCATCACAGGCTTTTCAAATCTGGTAATGAATACATAGCCCTTTCTTTCTCCTATATGTTCACGTAGCCTTTGCATAATACTTTCGGAATAGGTAATCACCGTTTCTTTATAAACGCCTTTCATTTTTGACTGAGGAAACGTTATCTCTCGCTTTTCCCAATCGATTTGATGGATTTGCAAGGTCAGGACTTCATTGACGCGCTTGCCACCCTGTAAAATGATTTTACCTATCAAGCAATCTCTCGGATTGATTTTTTCCAACTCCTTGAAAAACGCAATCCATTGTGCTTGTGTCATTGCTTGAGTTTTGACTTTCTCACCAATCTTAAAAAACGTTTTTGCGCTTCCTTCTTTGCTAGGTAAGGCCTTTTTTATGACTCCCTGAAGACGCCTATTCAAAAATCCAGTAAAGGAGATATAGCAAGCAGCACGTGCTTGTTTGCTTGATTCAGCCCACTCTGGAATTAATTTAATGCGATCAATGATTGCCTCATGGTTTGCGAGAGCGAATGCTTGCAAAGTCATCATGGGATTAATCAATCCAAACTCAATCAGCTTGCGAATTCCAGATTTGTAATTGATTTGAGTCTTATGAGATAAAGTTGAAAACCAGTTTGAGAGTGCTTCTTCCAGAGTAATTTCATCTAGCTTCTTCCAAACCAAGTTGGTTCGAAATGCCTTTGCTTGCTCATAGGTCTCCAAACTAAATTCGATAGATGGTTCAATCACTGTTGGCAGAAAGGTCATAGCTTCTTTGACCTCTTGCTTTCTATGTCGAATTTGCTACCTAATGCCTTTTTAAACCATGCAGGCACCAGATCTGTTTTCATTTCTAATAAGTGGCCATCTGTAATCTCTGCTAACCAGATATGCTCATGTGTAGAATTATCGAAAATGTAAGCGCGATTAGTGAATGGGATAGCTTCCTTAAGCAAATCAAGAGAGCGTTTGTAACGACTTATAATTTTATCCTCTGGAACGGAATGACCTCCCATTCTTACCCGATACCGAACGCGAGAAATATTGATAGCTGGATCTTCAGTGGCTACATAATATAAGTAGGTTCTGTACCCTCTAGACTGTGCTGTACGTAGAAATTCAATCTTATCAGGAAAAGACATCACGGTTTCAAAAGTAAAGGATTTTGAGCATTCAATGAGCTTATGGCGAATAAAATCTGCTGCTACTGAAGCAAAATAACTATTCACTCCCGCATTGAAAAAACTCAATTTATCGTCATTAAATCGTAATTCACGCGCATCATCCAGCAGATCAGCGGTTTTTAAAAGTGGAGATTTGATGAAAAAATTCAAGATCTCTTCTTCTGTTGTTTGTATTTCATAGTGATCGAGATCCAAAAAATCGAAATCCCTGATCTCTTTTTCGATTTCATCCGGATTGATGAACATTCCAAGAAGTTCAGGACGAATGATCGATTTGAATGTGCTTTTACCAGAGCCATTTGGTCCTGCAAACATGCGTAAGCGGAGAGTTCCTTTATTCATTGATTTCCAACCTTTGCCCTGGAGTCACAGATATTGACGGAGCCAAATGTTTAATAAATTTATGTCTTCCGTCAGGAAATACCTCAACTAACTTTCCATCTTCACTGACAAGCACGCTGCTGCCAGAGGCAAGAGCGGCCCAATAAGCTTGCTTGAACGCGACATTCGCCAGCTCTGGAATGTGTTCTTCTAAATATGACATTGCTTCTTCACTCAGTGTCATCTTTGACTCCTTTGTTTAATCTTGCACTCTATAAGAGGATTCTCTTTGTGAATCGCTCAAAATTTAATCTCTTTAATTTGCCAGAAGGATCTTGGGCTTCTAGCTTTGCCCATTCCAATGGAGTAGCATTGCTCATCCAATTTCGCAAATTATCTCGCAATGTCTTAAACCATTTTGGGTGCTGAGATCCTAAGAAAAGTAATTCAACCATCGCGGCTTCCGAAAAATCTCCTAATTGAGTTGCTACATACCAAATCCCATAAAGATCCTTAGGGATTTTTGAAGCACTTTTACGCCTTGTAAAAGTGAGCCCTTTATGGAACATCCAAGCTCATGGAGCTACCACCAACCCAGATTCTGCTGAGTACGTTTTGAATGCACTCGTCATCTGTAAACTTAAACTGAGATAGCTGAGGGGTTGCGCCACAACGCCAGCAATTAATACGTTTTTATGTTTGTCTGTGCGTGTAGCGGAATCAGTCAGAAACTCAATTTCCACTTCTAATCCATTGATCTCTTTAACATAGCTTTCGGTAGCAGGCTGGTCCAAATCTTTAAATATTTGAGTGAATCCAGCTTCCTCAAGATGTTTTGAAATGTTCTTTTTTGAGACTAACGGGACCTTGCGAGGGATGAGCGAATCGATATCTCTAGTTCCAACTGGAGGATTATCTAACTGTTGATCTGCTAGATAAAGCTTATAAATGATGAGAGCATACCCACCTCCGATCACAATGACTTCTTTCCATGGTCCCATCGATTGAAGAAATTCTGAAATCACCAAATCTTCTTGTTTTGAATCCACTTCTACTCCTGCCTATAAATCCGTTTCAATTCGGGTATACGCTCTGCCATAAATTCCGCCTGTTCTAATCCACGCAAGGGGAAATGATAGAGATCCAAGAAAGTCAATAAAATAGGGGATGTATTCAGGCGTTGGTCTGATTCTGTTTTTAGGAAGCTTTTATAATAGGGCTCAATCAGTAATACCTCATAGCCTCTTTCTTGAGGCTCTAATTCGAGAACCTGTTCAAGCTCTTCCTTCACATCTCGACTCTGAATATATAGCTCAAGAGAGGTTAGATTGGTGTTTTTGCATCCGTGCATTTCTGCAGCAGAATGAAGAGCTAAAACGGTTTTGGATTGTAGATTCGATTTCTTAAGCACCTCTAAAAGCTCCTCTCGATCGGTAAACCCTGAGCGATACGTCCACATTTTGCACTTTTTGACGATACTGTATTGTTCAAGCCAGCTCCTCAGTAAAGCTTCCGGTTTTTTCATACAAAAATGCTTCGACGTTCTCACTCCTTCTATTTGTAGGAAGCCATGCAACACAAGGGTACTAAATACCCGCTGCACTAGTCCAAGACTAACTCCAGTCTCCTTAGCCACCTGTCGCAAAGAAAATTCTTCTTTATCGATTCCGATCCTAAGCAACCATGCTAAAATTACAGAAGATCGATCAGCATAAATATTTCCTTCAACAAACGATTCGTTTGAATTTAGCAAAAATCGACCCTTCATATTGTTCGACCCTCCACAATGTTCATTATATTACACTGTTCAATATTTTTCGAACAGTGATTTATCGAAATGACTGCTTTGCGGGCTAGACTTGTTTATAATTAGCATTATAAACAACAAAATGTAGCTCAAAAATCCTTTCATGGCAACACAAAGTTTTAGCGATCTAAACTCTTATACTTCATAGTGCTTTAGCGTCTATGAATATCATGACATTATATATCTAAGCCAATAAGCTGTGTTGACATTATAGAAACATATTGCATATGCTCTGAATAAATATGACATTAAAGAGGTATATAGTCTTATGGATGAGAACTCAGAAAAGCTAAAACAACAAGATGGACAAGCGATTAGCAACCAAGAAGAGATGGCAGCAAACCGACGAAATAAGAAAAAGATCAAAGCGACCATTTATTTGACAGAAGAAGCAGAACAGGCATTCACAGAGCTGTACATCCATCGATTGAGAAAAGACAGGAAAACAGATCGATCTTTGATTGCTTGTGATGCCATTCAGGCACTTTATGAAAAGGAGTGCGTGAAGCAATAAGCCTCTTCATACTAATAAAGAGCCCTATATTCATTAGATGTTTAGAATTCCATTTAATTTTGGTGATTTATGATCGATCTAATTTTGATCCACATCCCAGGTGATATTGCAACAATTTTCTAGACAATCAGAACATATTTTTTTACTTCATTTTCCTTTGATCTAATTTATGAATTTTATAGCAGCTTCTTCGGTTTCCATGTCAAGGCAACCCTACGGGCGAGCTAAAGCTCGACCTTGACATGAAACCGCCTCGCTGCTAGTGAAAAATTAAAATTAGCTCTTTGGGAAAAAAATCTTTTTTAATCTGCGTATCTTTTTGATTTCCAGATATTTTCATATTCTTGTGGTGAAAAGTAGCCATTTGTTGAATGTAATCTTTTGCGGTTATAAAACACCTCAATGTATTCAAAAATACTACTTTTTGCCTCTTCTCTAATCCTATATTTGCAAAAATGGGTGTGCTCTGTTTTCAACGTGTGAAAGAAGCTCTCTGCAACCGCATTATCATAACAATTGCCTTTAATACTCATACTTAGCTTGATACCATATCTATTTGCCAATTCTCTAAACTCTCGACTGGTATATTGGCAACCCTTATCTGAATGATGTATTAATCCTTTGGGTATTGATCGGTGATTCAAAGCTTGCTTTAAAGCATTTGTAACCAAATTTGTCTGCAACCTGTTTCCCATACTAAGTCCAACCACCTTACGGGAAAATAAATCCATTACTATAGCCACGTACAGCCATCCTTCCTGGGTAGGGATATAGGTGATATCCGAAACCCACACCTTATCAGGAGCTTCTACCATAAAGTTCTGATTTAAATGATTTAGGCTTACCTCTGCCTTCTCATTTACCTTTGTAGTCTTTTTCCAACGCTTTCGCATTTTCGCTTGAATTTTTTCCTCTCTCATTATCTTTGCTACCTTTCTTCGAGAGCAGGTCTCTCCTTGCTTTTTCAGTACAGCGTGAACTCGAGGACTACCATATATCCCCCTATTTTGTTCGTGGATTTTTTTGATTTTTTCCTTAAGTCTTTTATGTTCCTTAGCCCTGAAACTTTCGCTTCTTTTTGAAAAATTGTAGTAACCTGACCGCGAAACCCCCAATATGTTAGCCATCTGCCCAATGTTAAATTCCTTTTCATATTTACTCATGAATTCAAATTTCATTCTTTTGGTTTTGAGAAGATGGCCACTACTTTTTTTAGGATGTCTCGCTCTTGCTTAACCTCGGCAAGCTCTTTGCGTAAAAGATATAATGATATTGCAACAATTTTCTAGACAATCAGAACATATTTTTTTACTTCATTTTCCTTTGATCTAATTTATGAATTTTATAGCAGCTTCTTCGGTTTCCATGTCAAGGCAACCCTACGGGCGAGCTAAAGCTCGACCTTGACATGAAACCGCCTCGCTGCTAGTGAAAAATTAAAATTAGCTCTTTGGGAAAAAAATCTTTTTTAATCTGCGTATCTTTTTGATTTCCAGATATTTTCATATTCTTGTGGTGAAAAGTAGCCATTTGTTGAATGTAATCTTTTGCGGTTATAAAACACCTCAATGTATTCAAAAATACTACTTTTTGCCTCTTCTCTAATCCTATATTTGCAAAAATGGGTGTGCTCTGTTTTCAACGTGTGAAAGAAGCTCTCTGCAACCGCATTATCATAACAATTGCCTTTAATACTCATACTTAGCTTGATACCATATCTATTTGCCAATTCTCTAAACTCTCGACTGGTATATTGGCAACCCTTATCTGAATGATGTATTAATCCTTTGGGTATTGATCGGTGATTCAAAGCTTGCTTTAAAGCATTTGTAACCAAATTTGTCTGCAACCTGTTTCCCATACTAAGTCCAACCACCTTACGGGAAAATAAATCCATTACTATAGCCACGTACAGCCATCCTTCCTGGGTAGGGATATAGGTGATATCCGAAACCCACACCTTATCAGGAGCTTCTACCATAAAGTTCTGATTTAAATGATTTAGGCTTACCTCTGCCTTCTCATTTACCTTTGTAGTCTTTTTCCAACGCTTTCGCATTTTCGCTTGAATTTTTTCCTCTCTCATTATCTTTGCTACCTTTCTTCGAGAGCAGGTCTCTCCTTGCTTTTTCAGTACAGCGTGAACTCGAGGACTACCATATATCCCCCTATTTTGTTCGTGGATTTTTTTGATTTTTTCCTTAAGTCTTTTATGTTCCTTAGCCCTGAAACTTTCGCTTCTTTTTGAAAAATTGTAGTAACCTGACCGCGAAACCCCCAATATGTTAGCCATCTGCCCAATGTTAAATTCCTTTTCATATTTACTCATGAATTCAAATTTCATTCTTTTGGTTTTGAGAAGATGGCCACTACTTTTTTTAGGATGTCTCGCTCTTGCTTAACCTCGGCAAGCTCTTTGCGTAAAAGATATAAT
>ERZ778021.369-NODE-369-length-86261-cov-7.606872_pt1 | contig 86261 bp, 52 predicted proteins | sample MGYA00375751_ERZ778021 | MGnify/ENA primary metagenome ERZ778021 (study PRJEB29350, sample SAMN05389814) | bioreactor metagenome | isolation source: Thiocyanate stock bioreactor | place: South Africa: University of Cape Town | collected 2013-08-29 ... | reverse complement strand
GATTGATCGGCGACCAGCACCTTCCTGAAGCGCAAAGGAAGACATGGTGCTTTGTGAATCCATATAATGCCCAAAGTCCGTTACAACCATCCGGACTTTTCGGCCCCATCACTATCCAGTCAGTAAAGTATTGAGGATGTTGAATTGTTGAGAAGTTGAGAAGTTGAGAAGTAAAGAAGTTGAGAAATTCTAATTCTTAGCTCTTCACTCTTAGTTCTTAGTTCTTCACTCTTAGTTTTTGAGTCTTGATTTTTGGCTCTAATTTTTAATTATATGAACCCTTTTTCTCACATCTTTACGCTGTTTATAGCGTTTGTTCTCCTCTCATCCTGCTCGGAGAATAAAAAACAAAACATAGCAGCAGGAAACGAATACTCCATTGCCGCCTTTTATTGGCCGGCCTATCATTACGAGTCGCGGTCGGAATTCCTCTTCCCCGAGAAAACCGGTGAATGGGAAATCATCCGTAATGCTGTACCGAAGGAGGAAGGACACCAACAACCCAAAGTGCCTCTCTGGGGATATCTCGACGAAGCAAATCCCAGGGATATGGATTTAAAAATCTCAACCGCCCTCGAATATGGTGTGAATACATTTATTTTCGACTGGTATTGGTTTGAAAAGGCCCCTTTCCTGGAAAGTTGTATCAACGAAGGATTCCTAAAAGCGAACAATGACCGGATGAAATTTTATCTGATGTGGGCCAATCACGATGCCACAACCTACTGGGATGTGAAGAATCCCCGTGTCGACTCGGTATATTGGAACGGCGAAGTGGACAGGGAGCAGTTCGACATAGTGGTAGACCGGGTGATTTCGCAGTACTTCAAAGAACCCTCCTATTTCAAAATTGACGGTGAGCCGGTCTTCTGTATTTATGAGTTGAACACACTGATCAATGGACTGGGAGGGCCGGAAAAGACAAAAGAAGCGCTCGACTATTTCAAACAAAAAACTGTGGAAGCCGGTTTTCCCGGCCTTCATCTGCAAAGTATCCTGTGGGAAGCATTACCCTCTTCAATTGAAGGTGTACCCGGTGATCCGATCAAAAGTCAGGATGATGTACTGACTTACTTTGGTTTTAAAAGCTTGACTAACTACTGTTGGGCGCACCTCCAGAATCCCGAGGGAGACTATGAAGTATGGGGTGATGCTTCCACCGACATGTGGAAGGGATTTAAAGATCAGTTCTCCATGACATACTTCCCCAACCTCACCATAAGTTGGGATGCGAATCCCCGATTCCCTTTCAAGGCAGGATATATCAATAACTCAACACCCGATAAATTTGAGAAGTATCTGGTAAAAGCCAAGAATTATGTTGACCAGAATAATATCACACCGAAGATTATTACCATCAACGCATGGAATGAATGGTCTGAAGGAAGTTACCTGGAGCCCGATACCACCTGGGGATACGGCTATCTGGAAGCAGTAAGAAATGTATTCGGCAAAGTCAATTAACTTTTTTATTCAATCGTATGAAATCTATTTACTTCTTTTTTTTATGCTTCTTTACGATCTTCACTTTGAGCAATTCCCCTCTCATCGCCCAACAGGAGTCGGGATCTGTAGACGTTATTCAACCATTGGCAGGAAGCGATGAGTTAGGCAGAGTACTTCCGGGACATGAGGAAGTGGGTGATATCAGGGAAAACAGGGGTGTTGGCATATTTTATTTCCTCTGGCAGGGAGATAAATCCTCTAAAACCTCCGAACAGGAATGGGACCTTAGCAAGATCATTCCCAATCATCCGGAAGTGCTGAAGAAAGGAAATCACAAAAACTGGGGATCTACCCAAAGAGGACACTACTATTTCTGGGGAGAACCGATTTATGGGTACTACCGCGGCGACGACTACTGGGTGCATCTGAAAAACATGCAGTTGCTGACCGATGCACAGGTAGACTTTCTGTTGATCGACGCCACCAATGCGCTTATTTATGAAGAACAATCAGATGCTTTGATGAAAGCCATCCGGACTCTTCAACAACAAGGTAAAAACCCACCTAAAATGGTCTATTATACCAATACGCAATCGGGAAATACCATGCAAAAGATTTATGATGCATATTACAAGCCGGGAGCACCTATCTACTATCCTGAAACATGGTACTACCTGGAAGGAAAACCCCTTATTATCGGCAGGACCAAAGAGGCCAAAGGAAAAAAGTTCCAATCCTTTTTTACTTTCAGGGAATCACAATGGCCCAATGAACCCATACAGGATAATGGATGGCCATGGATCGAATTCATCAGGCCGCAGCATGTCTATAAAAACCTGAGAGGGGAGAGGGAAATCATCAATGTCTCGGTATGCCAGCACCCCGATCCCGCCGCGGGTATGGGAGGTTCCGCTTTTTACGGGAATACGAATAATTGGGGACGAAGCTACAGAAAAGGATATTCCGGTGATCCGGAAAAGGATATTTTATACGGGTATAATTTTCAGGAACAGTGGGATTATGCCCTTCAACAGAACGTACCATTTGTGTTTATCACCGGATGGAATGAATGGATAGCCGGAAGATGGGGCAGCACGGATGGAAACCCCGAACACTCCTACTTCTGCGACCAGGCCGATCCGGAGTACAGCAGGGACATAGAACCCACCATGACTGCCGGATTAAAAGACAACTACTATATGCAGATGGTAGCAAACATCAGGAAATACAAGGGCATGAATGCGGCACCGAAAGCCGGTAAAGAGGTGATTATCAAAGAATGGAACGACTGGGAAGATGTGATGCCAGCCTATACAGACTATCAAGGTGATACAGAAAAAAGAGATCATCCGTCGGCGGTAATCAAGCCTCATATCCAATACACTAACATCACCGGCAGAAATGATTTCACAACACTGAAAGTGGCAAGAGACCAAAAAACAATCTATTTTCTTGCAGAGACTGTCAAACCGATTATCAATGGCAACGACGAACAGTGGATGAGACTCTATATCAATAGCGACAGAGACCACACTACCGGATGGATGGGATATGACTTCAGAGTCAACGCAGGGAAGGATTTTCAACAGTATGTCGATGGACAGTGGAAGACGATTGATCAGGTCACGGTCAAAACGGAAGGAAACAGGCTGGTGTATAGTTTTCCCTTGAGAGCAATTTCGAAAAGTAAAGAAGCGCTCAATTTTGAATTCAAATGGTCTGACAACATGCAAAAAGAAGATCCGATGGACTGGTACGTCAACGGCGATGTGGCACCCGGAGGGCGATTCAATTATGTATACCAGACAAAGTAAATCCTTTAATACGATATAACACTGCAGAGAGGAGCAATAGCCATGCATATAGTTCTTTTATTCCTATTCTTCATGTTTTCCCGGACTGCAATTATGTCCCAACCTGTCGACCATTTTATTCTCTCTCCGACACCCCCTGTAATCGGAGCATGGTTCTGGGGAGAAGAACAGTTTGAAACCGACGGGTATAAATATTTTATCGATCAGGCGAGCAAACATTCCTGTTATAATTTATTAACGACAGCTATCAGGCTACGTGGAAGAGATATAACCGACATTGACGTGCATGACCAGGTAAAGCAGGCTGTAGAGTATGCCAAACAAAAAGGGATTGGGATTGCATTGGATTTGGATCCTCGTTTGGCTTCCCGAAAATTCGAGGCTTTATATCCGGATGAACTGCAGGAATCATTATGGCTTGAGGAAATTCCCCTCTCAGATGGAACACCTGTCGAAGCCGTTATTCGCAGTGTCACTCTTTCTGATCACATGACGGGAAGTAGAACACCCTATATCCCGTTGAAAAGTTTTCTGTCGCGTGTTTATGCATATCAAAAGACATCGGAGGAAATTAGTCCGGAAACTCTTACAGATATAACCCGGGAATGTGAAGTGATAGTTTCTTCAAAAGACTCGATCGTCGTCCGGCTTCCGGCAAACAGAGAGAATAAAGGGTTGCACGCATGTGTAATGGCTACATTCACCTATCTTACCCCTGATGTTTTCGCCCCACATCTGATGGAGTTTACGCGTAGTATCATCCGAAACTACTCGGATGTTCCATTGGCTGGTGGAATGCGCGACGAATGGGGATTTCCACCCAGTTTCCCCGCAGATAGGATGGTTTCGGGAAACCACTTCTGGTACTCCAGGCACTATGCTGCCGCCTATGCAAAAAAGACAGGCGGAAGGGAACTACTGGAAGACTGCCTGTTAATGTCCATCGGAATAAAAGGAAAAGAACAGCAGAGATATATGGCGATAAACCATTATATGGAACTAAACCGGCAACAAAACACACTTTTGGAGAATGATTTTTATAAAACGATAAAAGAGGTTTTTGGACCTGATGCAGCAGTAGTAACCCACCCGACCTGGTATCCATACCCCAATCGGTTCGAAAGCAAAAAAAATGGTTTATACTGGTGGACAGCAAGACGCGATTGGGCGCAAACAGATGAAATAACCCCTTTTGGTGTACGCACTGCGCTGGCAAAAAAATGGAACAGTCCCGTCTGGTATAACCAATATTATTCAACCACCAGAAGTGATTATGAAGAGGAAATATGGAGTTATGCCCTCGCTGGAGGCAGGATCAACTACCATCCCTTGTACCCCAGTAAAGAAAAACGTGCGGAAAGACATACGAAACTCTTTATTGGGGACCTGATGTGTGCAGAAAGCAAAATCCGCCTGTTGAATTTTATCAGCAATAGTCCTTTGGACTGCCCGGTAGCTGTTGTCTTTGGCCATCAGGCAGCAATAAACCAGGCCGGACCTTCTTTCGATGACGTAGGTATGGAATTGCTGAACAGCCTCTGGCATGCTGGCATTCCTACGGATTTAATCCCATCCAGTGAAATAAAAGAGGGCAGTTTATACATTGATCCAAACGGAAGGATAAGGTATGGGAAACAACAATATGCGGCAGTTATCCTATACAATCCCGAATTTGAAAAAACATCCACTGCAGATTTCTTCCATCAGGCTTCCCGAGGTTCCGCTAAACTCTTTCGGATGGGAAATTGGACCATGGATTTTGATGGCAACACTTTCGACGGGAACAGTGCTTTACCAAAACAAATGATTGTTGGAAGAGATATACAAACAATTGTATCGGCGGTTTCAAAAGAGCTGAGAAAACAAAAAATTGATCTTCAAACTCCGGCTACAAGGCTATCGGAAGGCTTTGGATACATTTCCAATACCCCTCCGACACAGGGATATGCCCGTTTAATTGACGGGACACTCATCCAGGTTTCAGGAAAAGATAATCCGGCAGGTGATCCAATCCATACAACAAAGAAAATAGGTAAATATACTGTACTATTTGATGCGGTCGGAGTAGCAGCAGTCAGACTCGATAAAGAGGGTCAGGTAGAGGCACTGGCTGCAGGCGGTTTAAAACATTTTAAAACCAAAGACTTCATCATTGACCTGGAAGAGAGGATCGATCTCGCTTTTTGGAAAAACGATAACGGAGAGATCGAAGGGATCATTCAGGGGTACGAACGTGAAATTCCGGAAGAGTTATTAAAAATAACCAGCAAATGGACATTTCCAACTGTCCCCATTCATCCCACAGATGAATAAAAATACACACTTGAACTTTTGTGTGTATATTTGAAAAGTATATGCGATTTGAAAAACTTAAACAACCCATTAAATTAAACCTAGCATGAAACGAGTAGCTTTTAAAATGTTTTTAAAACCGGGATTAGAAGAAGAATATGAAAAGAGACATTCGGCTATCTGGCCGGAATTAAAGAAACTATTATCCGACACCGGTGTTCGGGATTATTCTATATTTTGGGATAAGGAAACAAATATGCTATTTGCAGTCCAAAAAATAAAAGGGGAGCAATCTTCCCAGGAAATAGGTATAAACCCAATAGTACAAAAATGGTGGGATTATATGGCGGATATAATGGAAGTAAATAAGGATAATTCTCCGGTCTCCATACCTCTGGAAGAACTGTTCCATATGGATTGAAAACTTCGGCAATCCTCTGACGATCTAACAATCATAAACAAGGAATCTACAAAATATTTCACAATCCATTAGTTATGAATAAAAAGATCATTTTCATCATTCTATATTCTTTTGCATGCTTGTTTATTATTTATGGGAACAACACAACAATAAAGAAATGGCAAAAGAAAGAGTTGGTTTTCGAAAGCAGGCAGTTATATGACAACCCATTGTATGACGTTGACTTCTTCGGTGCAGAATTCACATCTCCTTCCGGTGAGAAATTGATCGTCAGAGGATTTTGGGATGGTGAAAAGATATGGAAGATACGTTTTATGCCGGATCAAACCGGGAAATGGAAATATAAGACAATTTGTTCTGATCCGGCCAACGATCAACTTAACGGGATAGAAGGGGCTTTCAAATGTGTCCGCAATCACAATAAAGCCGATATCTACCAGAGAGGCCCGATAAAACATGTGACAGGCACCTACCACTTATCATATAGCGATGATAAACCATTCCTCTATATAGGCTGCACGGCCTGGAATGGTGGTCTCCTTTCTACTATGGAAGAGTGGGAAAAATACCTTTCTAACCGGAAAGCAACCGGTTATTCTGTCATCCAACTAATCACCACGCAATGGCGCGGAGGGCCCAGTAACGCAGAAAAAGAAACGGCTTTTTCAGGTGTCGACAGGATTGAGGTCAATCCATCTTTTTTTAAACGGATGGATGAGCGGATCGACCGTATCAATGATTACGGGTTAGTGGCAGCACCTGTGATGCTTTGGGCTTATGGCGACTCAAACCCCGGTTCTTTTCTTCCTCAAGAATCGGCAATTAAATTGGCTGAATATATACTGGCACGTTACGATGGGAACCACGTGATCTGGAATCTCGGAGGAGACGGTAAATACACAGATAAAAATGAAAGCAGATGGAAGGACATAGGCCGGAGTATCTTCGACAAGAATTTTCATCGCAACATCGTCACCCTTCACCCCCAGGGATTTTCGTGGTATGGCAATGAATTCAATGATGAATCATGGCTCGACATGATCAGCTATCAGACAGGACATACCAATAGCGATAATGCCATACGTTGGAAAACACAGGGACCGGTAGTTTCTGAATGGAAAAAACTTATTCCTCGTCCTATAATAGATACCGAACCGGTATATGAGAATGGTCATAACGCGAAAGAAGTACGTAACAGCGCTTACTGGAGTATTTTTTCAACACCGGTTACCGGCGTAGCATACGGCTCTCATACCATCTGGCCATGGTTACGTATGGGAGACACACCTATAAACCACGGGAAAAAGGATCCTTCCCCCATTACATGGTATGATGCTCTCTTCCATGATGGAAGTATCCAGATAGGACATCTCTCCGGATTTTTCAGAGAAATTGAATGGTGGAGATTGCTCCCTGCTAACGAGCTATTAAGAGAACAACCAGGGACAGAATCCCTTCCCCGATGGCAATCTGTACTTGCAACCAGCGACCGAAACATAATATTGGTATATGTACCGGTACAGGATAAAGTCAAACTTCGTGACATAGATGCCACACGTTATACTGCCCGTTGGTTCGACACAGCCAATAATACTTACGTGAAAGCGGATATAACCCCGGACAATAATGGACTTGAAGCGCAAACTCCCGTAGATTCGGATGCAATATTAATTCTTTGTAGAAAAAAGTAACATTATAATTTTTCTTTTCCTTTTAGTGGAAAACCTCCCGGCTCAAGAGTATCTCTCGAAGAGAACATTTCAGGGGCAACTCGAGGTAGATGAAACAACACGGGCATGTCCTACTCCCGTAAAAATCGTATGACAATCGGACAGTAAAAATAGTAAACACTGCTTGGCTAACGACACACGTACTGGGCATCCAAGTCGTTGAATCCGGGTCAAAAGTAATCCGGATATAACCCAATCTGGGAGACCTCTCTTTTGCAGAAGGCACATTCCCCACTCCGTATGGTATTATAACAGTGAAACATGTAAAACAACCTGACGGAAAAGTAAAGAGTGAAATAGATACTCCAAAGGAGATAAAAGTTATAAGATGAAAAATTATCACGTTAGAAGCTATTGATTTAACAAAAAAAATCACTCTGTATAGTTTTAATGCCATTTTTTACAGTTATAAACAATACAATCCACTTATATTTGTAATATATTAAAAAGCAAAAACCTTTTAAACAAGGAACACTGAATAGAACCCTTAATATCGTAATTTCATTGTCATAAACAATTATTATGGTTCTATTAACGAATCATGTGAGATTATTCACAACAATTACAACTTGAAAATAAAATGATACCAATCAATTGTATCCCTTTTTCTGAAAAAGAATCTGGCTTTCCTTATCATAAAGGAGGTCAGGTATACAATTTTACCCCCCCCCCCGTTAACCTTAGTTAACAAATTTAATATTAATATCAACAAGAAACTCTTATCCCCAAGTGCCGATAAGAGCAAATTCGCATATCATCTTGTGAGGGATATTTCTTCATGAGCAAACGATCATTATTGCCTAGCAAGGAGAAGGGGCAAGATGTAATTTTCAACTACTTCAAAAAGAAAAGTTTTCTATCAATAATAGAATCATGATATTGCAAAATTCACCAATAAATATTAATAATTATAAAATCTATGTACATTCTAATTACTAATCTAAACAAATGAAAGAATGAGATGAAAAAGAAAATTTTAAATCTGACGAAAGGAATGTTATTCATTTTAATGTGGATATCATCCTTATATGTTTTTACTCAGAACATTACTATCAAAGGGAGTGTTGCTGATACAAGAAATGACTTGTTAATCGGTGTGTCTATTAAGATACAGGGAACAAGTACCGGCACAGTCACTGATATAGACGGAAATTTCATTTTACCCAACATACCTCCAAATGCAGTATTGGAGGTATCGTATGTAGGGATGAAATCACAGTTTGTGAATGTAGACAGGCGAACATCGATTCACATTATTTTAGAAGACGATATAGAATCTTTGGAAGAAGTGGTAATTGTAGGATATGGAGTTCAAAAGAAAGAGAGTGTGGTTGGCGCCATCGGACAAACGAGCGGGGATAAGATCATGCAATCGGGTAATATTACTGATTTAAAACAAGGATTAACCGGTCGGATACCCGGAGTCACGACATCTGTATCGACCGGAGAACCAGGAGGATATGGAGACGGTTCCAGTGCTACTTCCATCTATATACGCGGACGCAACAGTTGGAATAACAGCCAGCCTCTCATCCTGGTAGATGGCGTTGAACGAAATATGAATAACATAGATGCCTCGGAAGTCGAAAGTATATCCGTATTGAAAGATGCATCTGCTACAGCCGTGTTTGGAGTAAAAGGGGCGAATGGGGTTATTCTTATCACAACAAAACGCGGTAAAGATACCAAACCTCAGTTATCTTTCCAGTACAATACAACAGCTATGATGATCTCGAGATTACCCGATAAACTGGATTCATTCGATGCTTTAAGGTTACGCAATGAAAGCATTGAAAGGGAAGTATCCAGAAACGGATCGGTTTGGTCAGATTATACTCCTTCGGAAATCCTAAGGCGATACAGGGAAAGGGATTATCCTGAATATGAAATGCTTTATCCCAATGTAGATTGGACAAAGGCAATGTTCTCCGATGTGGGATGGTCGCACCGGGCATCGGTAAATATCAACGGAAAAACAGATTTTGTAAAATATTTCGGTTCACTTTCCTATCTCCATGAAGGAGATATGTTCAAAAAATACGACAATGGAAAAGGTTATGATCCTAATTATAACTTTAACAGATTCAATTTCAGGGCAAACTTCGATTTCAGCCTGACTCGGACAACCCTTCTTAAAGTAAACTTAGCAGGATTCTACAGTCAGAAAAATACTAATTATTCATATCAAACTACCGGAAGCGGCAATACGCCTATGGCATGGGCAGCCGCTTACAGCATGCCCCCTGATGTTTTCCTGCCTCAGTATGAAGACGGTACGTGGGGACAACAGGAAGGGTTCCCCTATGAACAAATGCAAAATCCTATTGCCTATATATATAACCTTGGTCGATGGGAAAGAAAGACTACCAATCTGAATGCTGATTTCTCAGTGGAACAAAAATTAGACTTTATCACAAAAGGATTAAGTGTAACCGGATCCTTCTTTTATGACAACGATATACAAACCTTAGGTGGCATCAACGATATGGCCAACCACGTACGCCCTGAATCAGGAGGGAATACACCCGGTAAATTCGTATATCCTTATTTGTATCTGACTCCTGGGCAAGATCCCAGTACTTATACCTCATTTACTCCTGTAAATGCGTCAAGTGAATTTGACTGGATGGTCAGACCTTGGACTTTAATGTCTGAAGAGATCTCTTCTTCATGGGTAGGCACTATCCCCATTACCAGAAGAATGATGTACCAAGCGCAACTGAACTATAATCGACGGTTTTCCGAGAAACACAATGTAGGTGGTCTGGCATTATTTAAAAGGGAAGAATATGCTCAGGGTAGTATGTTTCCTACATATCGTGAGGACTGGGTATTCAGGGCGACTTATGACTACGACTCGCGGTATTTTTTAGAAAGCAATGGTGCCTATAACGGTTCCGAGAAATTCTCTCCGGATTATCGTTTTGATTTCTTCCCCTCGTTTGCTATGGGATGGTACCTATCTAATGAACAATTCTTTAAGATTCCGTGGATAAACCGGTTGAAACTCAGATACAGTCTGGGATGGGTCGGCGATGATTCTTCCGGGTCACGATGGCTTTATCAAGCCCAATACAACTATGGGGGATGGGGACGGTTGGAGCAGAATCCAGGGAATAATACGACTACTCCTACGGGGCCTTTCACTTACTACCGCGAAGCTGTTGTACCCAATCCGGATGCTCGCTGGGAAAAGGCAAAAAAGAACAACCTTGGCATGGAAATGGGATTCCTTAACGATATGATTACGCTCAATTATGATTACTATACGGAACACCGTACCGATATCATGATCTCCGGAGGATCCCGGGCCATTCCTCCCTACTTTGGCGCCACACCACCTGCTGCAAATCTGGGGGAGGTGAAGTCGCGCGGTCATGAACTGGAAATAGGATTTAATGGGAGAACTTCCGTTGGGTTCGATTACTGGGCTACACTGGCCGTAACACGTACCCGGAATAATGTGGAATTCAGGGATGATCCTCAACTGGCACTTGCTTACCAAAAAGCCCAGGGATATCCGATCGGGCAGACCAAGGCGCAGATACGTACCGATTTCTACCGAAACTGGGACGATATCTATGCCAGCATACCACAGCAGGCCAACGACCAGAACAAGATACCGGGGTATTATGATATTATCGATTTTAACGGGGACGGACTGATCACGAATGATGATAATATTCCTTTCGGGTATCCTACTGTTCCTGAGAATACCTACAATCTTTCATTGGGTGGTAGCTACAAGGGCTTTTCGCTGATGCTCCAGTTCTATGGAGTAAATAATGTAACTCGGCAGGTTCCATTCAATAATTATTATCTGGATTTGAATATTCTTTACGCGCATACTCTGGACTATTGGTCAAAAGACAATACCGATGCGAGTTCATTCCTGCCACGTTGGCTGACACCCAACAGTACTTTTATCGGGGATTATTACTACTATGATGGCTCCTATATCCGTCTGAAAACTGCTGAAGTTGCCTATAACTTTCAGAAGCCGGTATTAGCAAAGCTAGGAGTATCCGACCTGAGATTATTCGTAAATGGCAATAACCTTTGGTTCTGGTCCAAACTTCCCGACGACAGGGAAAACCACGATACGGGAGGTTCTGCTACACAGGGAGCCTACCCTACTACTAAGCGAGTGAACTTCGGCATTAATATAACATTCTAAAAAAAGCACTATGATAACTAAAATTAGCAAATATATCGTCCTATTTTTATCGGTATATTATCTGGTATCCTGTAGTGATTACCTGGATAAGGCCCCTGAATCCACCATTACTGAAAAGGAAGTATTCGGCAATTTTGCCAGCTTCCAGAGCTGGGTGGAACAGATGTATGCCTGCATGGCCAATCCCCACCAAAGGCTGGGAGGAAATCTATACTATACCTTTAACGGGACAGAAATGTTGAGTACCCGTGCTATTGAGTGGGATGACGGAAACTATTGGTCCCAATATTTTCTCTATTCAACGACCCTTAACCTAAACGGAAATAACGGTGTAATGAATAAGTTTGTCTGGCCACTCGCATGGTATGCCATCCGTATGGCCAATCTCGGTTTACAGAATCTGGAACTGATGGAGGGTACGCAGGAAGAAAAAGACCTGATCAAAGGGCAATGTCTCTATTTCAGGGCGTGGTACCACCTGGAACTGATCCAGTATTGGGGTGGTTTACCCTATATAGATGAACCGTTATCGGTATCCGAGGTAATCGCGCTCCCCAGGTTGACCTACCAGCAAACAGCCCTACGTATCGCCGAAGATTTCGAAGCTGCTGCGCGCCTCCTGCCCTTAAGCTGGTCGCAAACCAATACCATAGTAAAGGATATTGATGCAACAAGGGTCACCCGGATACATGCTTTAGGTTACAAAGGAAAGAATTTATTGTATGCCGCAAGCCCCATGATGAACGAATATTCCTCCGGAACCAACGCATACGATACAGAATTATGCAAACAGGCAGCGGCAGCGTTCAATGAGGTGATCTCATTATGTGAACAACCCGACAGTAAATTCAAGTTGGAACCATGGGAAAACTGGCCGGGTATTTTTTGGATAAACGCCACCGATAAACGGCCAGGGGGAACTGAGGTTATACAGAATCAACAGATCTATGAGCCTGACTATCCCCGATGGACCACAACCCGGGCAGCCAGTCCGACCCAATATGGAGCCGGAAACAATGCGGTGGAAGTGCCTGCACATAATTATATAAAATATTACCATATGGCCAACGGCTTACCCATTGACGATCCCGCCTCCGGCTTTGATTCCAATAATCCTTGGACGGGCAGGGAACCCCGGTTTTATAATGATATTATATTCGAAGGTGCACGTTTAATTGCCAATGCGGCATCAGCAGAAGCAAAACAAAATGAATTCGCGCAATTATCGAACTCAGGCCGTCATCGCCATGGTACAGCGGCGGCAGGGACTTATGCCGGCAGTCTGTCAGGATATTTTTACAAAAAATTCCTGCCGCTAGGATACAATAATTTCGACGGGTGGAAAAACCTCAGGGCTTACCAGCCCCGGTTGCGAATGGCCGATATCTATTTGATGTATGCGGAAGCGGTTTATTACGGTTACGGGGCAGCTTCGGCCAAAGTTCCCAGCTCGGACTATACTGCCCAACAAGCCATTGAACGAATAAGGAGCAGGGCATTGTTACCGCCGCTTCCCGATGCCTATTATGCCGCTGATAAATTTATGGAAACCCTTATCCGGGAACGCGCTGTAGAACTCGCCTTTGAAGGGCACCGCTGGTTTGACTTGAGAAGATGGAATTTGGCCGGGGAATTAAAGTACAGGCAAAAAACCGCAATTGATTTTGATCTGGATGCAACTGGAAAACCAATCAACTTTGAAGAGCGGGTAGTTGTAACACGTGTCTTTGATAAAAAACATAACTGGATACCTTTCCAATTATCTTTTACCAAGATACATGAGGGGTTTCCTCAAAATCCCGGGTGGTAATCTATTATTTTTAATAATGATGTATAAACACAGTACAATATGCAGACAAGATTTATTTTAATAATCGCGGGGTTTATGGCTCTTTTATGCGTAAATGCTTTGGCCCAGAATCCCGGCGAAAGAACAATAACAATACAATCGGTCATCACTGACGAAAAGGGTGAACCCATTGCAGGCGCCACTATATACGGCAGCGAAGGGACTATTTATAGTATAAGCGATAAGACCGGCAATTTCACTATCACGGTTCCTGTCGGCACCGATATACTTGTAGAGTGCAAAGGTTATGAGGAGCGAATATTCACCTACGGCAGTTATGCGGAAAACAATCCGCTCACCCTTTCGGAAATCGCTCCTTATTTTAATAAAAGCGAATCGGTCAATACCGGTTTCGGGATGATGCCGAAAGGGATCATCGCCAACAGTATCTATTCCATTGATCCAAAAGAATTACTTAAATACAACAATGGTGCGGGGTTGTGGGACCTGATCAATGGCCATGTGCCCGGAATGACAGGATCGAACCTGCGGGGAATCGGTACGCCGGTGTTTATTGTAGACGGCCTGCCAAGAGATCCCGATCTTCTCTCCGTAGCGGAAATCGACAAGATCGTGGTATTGAAGGACGTGAATTCCGCCATGCTTTACGGGAACCTACCCCTGAACGGTGCAGTACTCATCACCACCAAAAGGGGAACTCCCCTGAAAAGGGAGATCAATGTATGGGGACATTATGCTTTGTCAGAACCCAGGGCATTGCCACGGTATCTGTCATCCGCAGATTACATGGAACAATATAATATCGCCAGACAAAATGACGGACGGGATCCCCAATATGATGAAACGACCATCAATAATTACCGCAACGGTAATCCTTACAGGTATCCTAACGTCGATTACTATTCAAATGAATATCTGAGAGAGGTAAAGCCTTCCTCCCGGATCATGATGGATGTATCAGGAGGCAATAAAGTGGCAACCTATTATACCAACCTATCTTGGATTAATGAAGGGAGCTTGGTGGATTTTGGATATGGCAAGTCTTCGCGGAATAAATTCACCGCAAGAGGCAGCGTTGACCTAAACATTAACGACCGGATCAAAACAGCCATCGACGCTTCCGGTTTCATAGATAACGACCATCATCCGCTTGCCGATTTCTGGAGCGGGGCGGCATCATATCGTCCCGACAGGTTTTCGCCGTTAATCCCCATCGAACTGATTGATCCCGAAAATGAATTGTTGAAAGCCAGCAGAAACCATATCAACGGAAAATATTTACCAGGCGGTAATACGGCAGAGCAAACCAATCCCATCACGAATATTTACTTAATGGGCGATGGCACCACTATCCGGAGGAATTTTGCTTTTAATAACAGGGTAGATTTCGATTTAGGACACATTGTTGAAGGGCTGGGATTCCACACCAATTTCGCTTTCGATTTCCTGAACGTGTACGAACAGTACATCTCTAACAATTATGCCACCTATCAGGCTGTGTGGGATGCCAATGACCAGATCGTGGATTTAGTGAAATTCGGTGAGGATAGCCGTTCGGGAGTACAACAGGTAAGAAACGGTTATGGCCAGCGCAGATTTGGAGGTTATGCGATGTTCGATTACAGCCGGATCTTTAATGAAGTACACCATGTCAACGCCAATTTATTGGGCTATTTCAGTCAATATAAGCTGAGTTCAGATATACAAGCAAATAAGAATGCAAATTTGGGTATTAGGGTGACATATAATTATGCCAATAAATATGTGGCAGATTTTAATTCCGCCGTGGTCAATTCAACCAAATTGCATCCCGATAACAAAGCTAAATTCTCTCCTTCTTTAGGATTAGCGTGGATTATCAGTTCCGAAGAATTTATGTCGGCTGCAACTTTTGTAGATTTCCTCAAGTTAAAAATATCTGGTGGTATTATGCATACGGATGTCGGGATAGGGGATTATTACCTGTATGACGATCGGTATGGTAATAGCGGAGGATTATATTGGTTTGAAGGGCAACGCAGCAGATCCGGCACGATTCCGAATTTCGGAGGAAACCCGTACCTGTCATTCGAAAAACGGCAAGATATCAACGTGGGGTTGGAAGGAGAATTGTTCAACCGGTCATTGGCATTCGATATCAACTATTTCAATAACATCCGTGCAAATATCGTCACCAGAGTATCAACGCTGTATCCGAGTTATTTTACCAACTATACGCCGTATGATAATTATAACAAATATGGATATAGTGGCGTGGATTTGGGACTCTCTTATAGGAAACAGTTCAACAATTTTGGTATTATTCTTGGTACCAACCTGATGTATGCCGATTCAAAAGTGTTACAGATGGATGAAATTTATGCAAATGATTACCAGTACCGTAAAGGTAATCCGGTAGGTGCCAGTTACGCATTAGTAGCCGACGGGTTCTTTATGAGCCAGGATGAGATCGACAGCCATGCCCTTCAGGCCTTCGGTGCCGTCCAGCCGGGGGACATCAAATACGTCGACCTGAATAATGATGGGATCGTGGATAATAATGACCAAAAAATGGTTGGAAGGTCCTGGGCTCCTTTTTCTTGTGGAATCAACCTTCAATTGTCCTATAAGAAATTGACCCTGTACATGCGCGGGACTGGCCGTTATGGTGCCGACGGGTATCTGGGAGGCGATAACTACAATAACTATTATTGGGTGCGGGGCGACGGTAAGTATTCGGAATTCATGCTGAACCATTGGACGGAAGAAACCAAAAATACCGCCACTTATCCCAGATTGAGTTCTTTGGATAACAGCAACAATTTCCGGGGCTCTTCTTTTTGGTTATTCAGTAGCGACCGTTTTGATATTGACAGGATACAATTGACCTATGATGTCCCTGTCAAAATGAATAATATACTTACGCTAAGGAAGCTAAGTATTTTCGGTAGTGTATCGAACGTGCTGACTATTGCTAAGAATAAGGACTATCTGATCCTGAATATTGGTTCAGAACCACAATATCGTTCCTATTCCTTAGGTTTGACTGCATCTTTTTAACCCATTAAATATGAAAATATTATGAGAGTAATTTATAAATATCTTTTCTTGTTACTTTTTACGATTTTACTGGCGACATCTTGTAATTTGCTGGAACCGGTAGATGATAACCACAGCACATTTGAACGTGTGCTGAACGATCCCTCTTTTGCTGAAGGCTTGCTGGTTACGGGATATACAAGGATACCTACTAATAGTTATTCTTTTAACGACGTGGCAACCGATGACGCGGTAAGCAATGATAAATTAAATAATTATTTACGTATGGCTACTGGACAATGGTCTTCGACTTTTGATCCCATGAACCAATGGAGCAATTGTTTATACGGAATACAGTCTGTAAACCAGTTTATTTCTATTATCGATACGGTTAACTGGCGTCCCTCCATTCCTGAAATGAATGATTTATACAAAAAACGATTCAAAGGAGAAGCATTCGGGGTAAGAGCTCTTTTAAAATACCATTTGTTGGTAACCGTAGCCGGGGAAAGCACAAGCGGGCAACTATTGGGCATTCCCCTATTAGATGGATTTCTGGAGAACAATGCCGATTTTAATATTCCAAGATCCTCATTTACAGAATCGGTAAACAGTATCTACAAAGACATAGAAGAAGCGGAGAAATACCTGACTATGGATGATTATAAAGATATTAGCAATGCTACAAGCCTGCCTTTGGGTTATGAAAATGTTTCAATCGTCAATTACAATACCATTTTTGGTAACCAGACCGTTCAACGGATCAGTGGCAGGATATTAAAAGCATTAAAGGTAAGGGTCGCTTTATTGGCTGCAAGCCCTGCGTACGCCAATAGTACCGCTTTATGGGAGACTGCCGCCATATATGCCGGCGATTTGTTGAAAACCATCAATGGGCCTACAGGATTAGATCCCAATGGGCACAGATTTTACGTGAAAAGCTTAGTTGATGCGTTAAATCTTGCCGGAACCCCGTCAATCGATCAAGCGGAGATGATCTGGAGATCGCGAAGGACAGCATCAAACAGCCGGGAAAGCAACCATTTCCCTCCTACCCTATTCGGGAGCGGACGACTCAATCCAACCCAAAATATAGTGGATGCTTTCCCCATGAAAAATGGTTATCCCATCACATCTTCAAATAGCCTATATGATCCTGCAAATCCTTATGCGAACAGGGATCCGAGGTTAGGACTTTATGTGCTATACAATGGTAGTACATATAAAGGAAACGTGATCCTGACAAGCATCGGAGGAAAAGAAAATGCCAAAGACTCCATTTCCACATCAACTCGTACTGGTTATTACCTGAAAAAATTATTAGTTGAAGAAGTGAGCCTGAATCCTGCCGGACCATCGACCCATAACCACTATGAAGTTCATATGCGTTATACCGAGTTCTTTTTGGCCTATGCGGAAGCTGCCAACGAAGCTTGGGGGCCTGATGGCGACAATAGAGGATTCGGTTTTACCGCCCGTGATGTCATCAGGGCGATACGCAAGCGGGCAGGCATAGACCAACCAGATACATATCTCGACGGAATTACCACGAAAGAAGATATGCGCAAACTGATCCGCAGTGAACGCCGTTTAGAATTGTGTTTTGAAGGATTCCGCTTCTGGGATCTACGCCGATGGAAAGAGAATATCACTGAGCCTGCAAAAGGTGTGGAAATCAACAGTAACGCTACAGAATACAAATATGTGGATGTAGAGCAACGATTATACAGGGATTATATGTATTCGGGACCGATTCCAAACCAGGATATTATCAAATACAACAATCTTGAACAAAATAAAGGTTGGTAAATTTACGATCAAAAAGTTAATCCATATGAAAAAAATTATATTATTTTTTGCTATTATTGCAGGATTTATTTCCTGTAAAAATGAGGCTATCGATTTTCCGGATTTTGATTATACTACAGGTTTCTTTCCATACCAATATCCTGTACGAACAATCATACTGGGAAATTATATCTACGACAACAGTAATGACAATAATCATCGCTTTGTTGTGTCGACCGCAATGGGAGGGGTGTACAAAAACGAAACCGACCGAATATTCAACTTTGTTGTGGATGAAAGTCTTTGTGAAGATGCCTATTTTGGCGATGGTACGATCATGAAAGCATTGCCTTCCAGCTACTATACACTCTCTGACCCCAACAAGATCATTATTCCTGTCGGGAAAATGAACGGAGGAGTTGAAGTACAGTTGTCGGAAGCTTTTTTCAATGATCCGCTGGCCATAAAAAACACGTATGTGTTACCCATAAGAATCACAAGCGTTACCGGCCTAGATAGCTTGCTGCAAGGTGCTACCTCTTCTCCGACCGCAGACAGAAGAATTGCGGGTCAATGGACAGTGGTACCAAAAGATTTCACTATGTTTGCCGTCAAGTTTGTAAATCCTTATCATGGAAGTTACCTGATGAGAGGGAAAGCCACCGTAACGGAAAACGGAGTAACCCTTGGGGATTCCATTTATCAGAGTAAAACCGGTTATGTGGAACAAGACGAAGTAATTTTCCTGAAAACCGAAGGAAGAACCAAAGTAAAAATGGGGAATACTTTCAAATCTAATAAGATTTCCGGTCCGTTTGAATTGATACTTAATTTTACCACTGATAAATATGATACCGAAGGTGGCGTTGCCTGTACGGTGGAGGCCGTAGCAGGTTCTTCCTATACGGTTTCAGGCACGGGTAAATATGCAGTCGATGCCAGTGAATTCGGCGGTAAAAAGCGGGATCTCATTGAGCTTACTTATACAATCAATAAAGACAATAAAGTATATACTGCAACCGACAGGCTCGTATTCAGGGATAAAGGGATAAATATGGAAACATATACGGTTCAAGTTATTCCTGAAATTTAGAAACTCAAAATCCGGTATCCAATATGCGGATACCGGGCTTTTTCAGTTTGAATTAAAAATTAAACCTATGCTTCTTACAATGAAGGTAGTACGGAAAGAGCTCCCTAATCGCTCCGAACAACAGAGAAAAGAGATTAGTACAATATGTAAATATATTCTGTTTTTGACAGTAACATTTTTGCCGGTAATATGGGTAGGATGTAAAAAAAACACGCCCGAAGTGGAAGTAAACGATATTGTACTGGATAAGACCTATCTGTCCTTAGCCAAAGAAATGAATGCAATCATAACCGCGAAAATATCTCCATATGCCGCAGCCGATACACCGGTAGATTGGGAGAGTAGCAATCCCGCAGTGGCCACGGTTACTAACGGCAAAGTGGAAGCCAAAGCATACGGCACCGTCGTAATTACGGCCAAAGCTGGGAATCAGACCACTACCTGTTCCGTTACCGTAAAACCGGCCATTATTGGTGTATATTATTTCGACGGCTGGTCGGGAACGAATCGCCATGCACTCAATCCTAACGAGCCATGGGCCGCGAATGCTCCCACCCATCTAAGTAAACGTTTCGTTCAAGAATTTCCTGAACGGGAACCGATCTGGGGATGGCGTAATGACTCTCAGGATATTATGGAACGTCAGATTGACCTGGCAGCGGGAAACGGCGTCGATTTTTTCCTTTATTGCTGGTATTGGAAAAACGATAGGGGCGCTCTGAACGAAGCGGCTATTAAAAGTGACTCGAAACACACCAGTCTGGATCTGTATTTAAAAGCCAAAAACAAAAAGAAAATACAGTACAGCCTTTTAATAGCCAATCACAGTGGAGCAGAAATACTCGGCGGTGACAATTGGGACGCAGCGGTCAAATACTGGGCGCAATATTTCAGGGATCCGCAATATCTGACAGTAGATGGTAAACCGTTGGTCGTGATCTTTGGGACAAGTGACGAAGCTATTAACGACTCAGAAATTGCAAGAATGCAGGAATCCGCTGTCAAAGCCGGTTTTAAGGATGGACTGGCAATCGCCGGTTGTGGAGGAAATGCAAAAAGAAAAGCATTCACGCATACAACCCATTATAACGTAATTCCTGGATATTCGGCCGGTTCCGAAGAACACAATTTTCAGGAGTTGATAGATGCCACTAAATCCCAATGGATCGGAAGAGAAGACCAGCCTTATATTCCTTTACTTACATCCGGTTGGGATAAACGTCCCTGGGAAGGTCCGGACGGATTAGATCAAGTTGAAGGATGGTATTTTACCGGTGACACGCCTTATTCATTCAAGAGTTTTTTGAACGATGCCATCACATGGATGGACTATAATCCGACAAAAACCACGAAAGAAAGGCTCACCCTGATCTATGCATGGAATGAATTGGGCGAAGGCGGTTACCTGGTACCTACAAAAGGAGATCCGGAAGCAGCCAAACTGAAAAAGATCGGAGAATTATTAAAAGAAAGAAGCAAATAATCAACAGAAAGGATGAAATATATGAGAGCAAATCGTTACATGAATTCGTTCGTTACATTTATTGTAGCAACGATGTTAGTGACAGTATCCTGTAATAAAGAAGAAGCCAACCTCCCTGCGACGATAACGTTGGATAAAGATGTTATCTCATTGGTACTAGGGACATCAGAAACATTAACACCCACAGTAACACCTTCGGTTCCCAACCCGGATATCATCTGGACTAGCAGTAATCCGGAGGTCGCCATTGTTACCGGAGGGAAAGTACAATCGGTAGGAATAGGCCGAGCAGTAATTAACGCCAAAATGGGAAACAGTACTTCTTTTTGTGATGTGATCGTCACGGATGAATTTATCCCCGTAACAGGGATATCTTTAAACAAGACTGATTTGGAGATGAGAATCGGTGACCAAGAGCAATTAGTTGCTACTCTAGCACCGTATGAAGCAACCAACAGAAGGAAAAGATGGAGTAGCAGTAACGAGAATATTGTTTCTGTGCATGAAATAAATGGTACATTGACTGCCCATGCATTAGGAGAAGTTGTGATTACAGTGAAAACGCTTGATGGTAGTTATACAGCCAGCTGTACAGTCGCCGTATTACCTATCATAGAACTTTTTACTCCGCCTAGTGAAAACATCAAACTGCATCCCACGGATGCAAGCAAGAAAGTCCCTTTCACATGGAACAACATTGAAGGGATCAAACAATATATATTGACGATTAGTACATCCAATCTTTTTGAAGAAGAAAATATAGTTTATTCTTCCATAGCTACAGAAAATAAGTTGGATATCCAAGAATACGCGTTGAATGAGGTAGCCAAAGAAATTTCCGGGAATACGGTTAAGCTATATTGGACTGTCAAATCCGGGACACAAGGGATAAAAGTCCTTCCCTCAACAGGAACGCTAAATCTTATTCCGGATAGACGCGAATATTTACAATTGTCACCAGCAAGTGCAACGGGAATGGAATTACGGAAAATGGAGGGTGAATACCAGTATGCTATAACTACGACCGGGCAAGCGTATGTGAATACGCTCGCTTTAACAAAAAATGTTTCCACAGATTCCACGGTAATCAGCCTGAAGTATAAAAGCAACCGAAATCTGACACCCGCCACTGTAGTATTCATGAGTTCCACGGGATCTGTTTTGGGCACTTCCCAGAAAGATATTTCCCAATCGTCCGAATGGAAAGAGTGGCGTATTCCGCATACTGCACTTCCTACCGGATGGGGCAACGTCGGTGATTACCTGCAGTTGGATTTTGGAAATGCGCCGGGTTACCAGATTGAACTGAACGCCATACACTTTACCGGTCTTTCACTTGAGGAACAAAAAGAAATGTATACTCCGGAAATTCTGAATATAAAAAACTTTAACAATCAATTGGCAATGCTCTCACATGAAGACAATTACTTCAAATTTATCGTAACTGGAGGCGATTCAAATGCAACAACGGTTGCACTAACCCGAAAACTCCCCGCTGGTGCTGTATTGTTCAGTTTTGAATACAAGAGCGATAAGATATTGGCCAACAATTTACAGGTATTCCTTGGCCCCTCTCTCTCTGAAGGGCGTTCCATTAAAGCCGGTACAGTGCCTGCCAATTCTACAGGTGAATGGAAAGAACATGTGGTAGACATGACAACCCTCCGCGGAAATAATCCAACTTGGGGAAATCCCGGAGATAATTTAAGAATCGATTTCGGTGAAACACCAAGCATTGATATGACAATGGAAATACGTAATATTCACTTTAAGTTTAAAGATTGATTGTATTTCCAATGAGCCCTGACAGATACGATTAATCTCTGTCAGGGTTTACATTAAATTTCATAAAACTATTATTTTTATATCAGGATGTTTGACACGGAAAGTTTAAATATCAATAAATCTCTAAATATGAAAATATTTATTCTTCTGATTAGTCTTTTTATTGTTTCACATACCCATGCTCAACAAGATGACGAAAAACGAATCAAGTTAGGCGCTTATTATTTTGCCGGGTGGGCAGGAGAAAACGCCAAATATGACGGAACACCGGAGAACGCTTGGGCTAAAGGGATGCCAGGAAATGCGACGGAGAAATTGGTAACGGAATACTCCAACCGCATGCCACCATGGGGCTGGCGTGATGATGCACCGGGAATAATGGAACATCAGATTGACCTGGCAGCTGACCACGGCATATCTTTTTTTTCTTTTTGCTGGTACTGGTCTGATAACAGAGGTCCAATAAATAAAGAAGCCATCAGCACCTCCCGTTTGCATCAAGCCATGCAACGATTTATGAAAGCTGAAAATAACCATCGGATGGAATTTAGTATTCTGGTAGCTAACCATAGCGGCTTTGAGATTATAGGTACCCAAGCATGGAAGGATGCGGCAGATTGTTGGATTGAACTTTTTAAACATCCCCGTTATCTGAAAGTAAACGGAAAACCTTTGGTGACTATTTTTTCTCCTCAAACTGTAGATGCTGATGGCGTGACATATTTACAAGAATCCGCTCGGAAAGCGGGTTTTCCTGGAGTTGATCTGGCTTGTTGCGGAAAAGGAGATCCCAAAATATTTTCATTTCGCACACGATATAATGTAATTCCCGGATATGGAAAACCGGATGAAGAACATCCTTACTCAGAGCTGGTATTGGCGCATGCAAAAGAATGGTACGGTACACCGCAGCAGCCTTGCATCCCCGAAGCTACAGTCAGCTGGGATGCTCGTGCGAGAGGGACTAAATCATGGTATTATACCGGGAGTACACCCGAAGCTTTTGATATTTTCCTGACTTGGATGATACAATGGATGGAAGAACATCCGGAACAGGTCACCAAAGATCGTCTTGCTGTTGTATGTGCATGGAACGAATTGGATGAGGGTTCTATTCTCATACCGACCAAAGATGATCCCGACGGTGAATACTTAAAGATAATTAAACGAGTTGTTTATAGGAAATAATACAGTTTCTTTGATCTCGGTCAAAGAAAGCTAATTCCAAACTATAAAAGACAAGAACCGTAAATGACATAACAATAAACGATTCCACATGAAAATATCAAGAAAAGAATTTATTGCCGTATCAGCAATGGGATCTTTGGCTATTCCTTTTGCTGAAGCTGGTTTTTCCACTGAAAATCAAATGAGAAAACAGGCTATAAGTTCTCAAAAGGAAATATCTGTCATATTTCTGGGATTTTGATGAACATCGCAACCGAATTGGGAAGGCCGGTAAAATGGAACCCTGCCACGCTCAGTTTTGATGACGACGGGGAAGCAGCTTCCCATCGCTTATATTATTACCAATACAGGCATCCATATTCATTGCATTAAGTTCCAAACTTTTAAATTACTTGTCATATGCAAAACAGGAGAAATTTTATTAAAAATGCATCCCTTATTTCATTGGGAGGAATACTGGCCGGAAAATCCGACTTGGCAAATGCCGCAGCTTTGTCAAAGTTTTCTGTGGATACCGGAAAGAAGAAGATAGGACTACAGATTTATTCCCTTGGAAAGGAGCTGTATGAAAATGTTCCGGGAGGATTAAGGAGGATCGGCCAGATGGGGTATTCTACTTTGGAACTGGCGGGTTACAGGGACGGGAAGATAAACAATATCGAGATGGCCGAGTTCCGGAAAATGGCGGAGGACGCCGGTTTAAAGATTGTCAGTTCACATTTGAATCCTCCGGTACGTGAATACACCGCCTCCAATAAAGGAGAAATAGCCGATTTTTGGAAGAAAGCGGCAGATGATCATGCAAAAATCGGTGTCAGTTACATTGTGCAACCCGGCCAACCTTCTACCCGCAGTACAGAAGAGGTCTCACTTGTTTGTGAAGTTTTTAATGAAGCGGGAAGGATTGCAAAGAAAAATGGGCTGATTTTCGGTTACCATAATCATGATATGGAATTCTCCCGCGTAATCCCCGGTGGAAAAGAAATGGTATTTGGCCGTCATGCTTTCGGTGGTAATAAAGATGTACAGGTGGTCTATGACGCATTCCTCAAACAGACTGACCCGAAACTGGTGATATTCGAACTGGATGTTTACTGGGCAGTAATGGGACAGGTAGATCCGGTGGATTATATGCAAAATTATGCCGACCGGATACGATTGCTCCATATCAAAGACAAAAGGATATTAGGTCAATCGGGTATGATGAATTTTGAGAACATATTCGCCCAGGCTTACCGGAATAATATTCACGACTATTTCGTTGAATTGGAAGGAATAGACTCAGGAGACCAGTTTGAAGGAGTAAAGGGATGCGTCGATTATCTCCTACATGCTCCATTCGTAAAATAAAAAACAATTTTTCAATCAAAAAAATAACGATATGCGCAAAATATTTTTATTGCTCGCCTGTTGCTTTATCATAGGGCAATTGGTGTATGCCCAAAAGGATACTCCTATTTTGGTGGCTTCCTATAACATCCGGTACGAGAATACACATGATGGCGACAATGCATGGAGTAACCGCAAAGAACCGGTCAAGGCGTTGATCCGATTTCACGATTTTGATATATTCGGTATTCAGGAGGGAATAATCAACCAGGTGAAAGGTATCGCAGAACTCGACCAGTATGCATGGATCGGGAAAGGGCGCGACGATGGGAAAGAAGCGGGCGAGCATTGCGCCGTTTTCTATAAAAAAGAGCGGTTAAAGTTACTGGATTCCGGAGATTTCTGGTTGAGTGAAACGCCTGATAGACCCGGATTAGGATGGGATGCCCCCTATAATATAAGAATAACCTCGTGGGGAAAATTTAAAGATCTGAAAACAAAAAAAACTTTTTTCTTTTTTAGCACTCATTTCGACCATATGGGCAAGGAAGCCAGAAGGCAATCCGGTATCCTGATGGTGGAGAAAATACGGGAAATAGCCGGTAATCATCCGGTTATCTGTGTAGGCGACTTCAATTCAACCCCCGATACAGAACAGATAGTGACAATGAAAACCCTGTTGAATGACGCATACATGGTAACGGAACAACCACCATATGGTCCGGAAGGGACCACTAACGGCTTCAGGTTCGATGCCCCGATGCAACACCGTATCGATTATATTTTTGTCAGCAACCAAATAAAAGTGCTTAAATACGGAGTACTGACTGATTCTTACGAACAACGATATCCATCCGACCATCAACCTATTGTTTCATTAATTACGATCAACTAAAACGAGTATGAAGATTATCGTAACAATTCTCCGGATGGCCATCGGTTGGCATTTTTTATATGAAGGTACCATCAAGTCACTTGCCGAGAAATGGTCGGCAGAATCATTCCTGAATAATACCCACGGGTTCCTGTCAGGATTTTACCACTGGCTGGCAGCTTCACCCGACAGGATGGCTACGGTTGATTTTCTGAATATATGGGGTTTGATCCTGATAGGATTAGCCCTGTTTCTCGGTTTATTCAGCAGATGGGCGTCTATTGCCGGCGCACTACTCCTATTGTTATATTATTTCGCCTACCCTCCCTTCGGGATTGCCTTGTTGGGTGGCGACGGCACCACCTATGTGATAAATCAACTGTTTATTGAAACGGCAATACTTGTTTTTCTTTTTTTCTATAAAGATAAAGGGTACGGAATCGATAACCTGTCCACTCTTTTTAAGAAAAAAAATGTTGTGCCTGACCAACACGAACCGGAAGAGGCAAAACCCATCGAAGCAGAAGCCACGGCCAACAACCAATCACGCCGTGAAGCACTGAAAGGGTTGGTTACATTGCCTGCTTTGGGATTACTCGGCTGGGGAGCTTACCGTAGCAATAAACTATATGAAACCGACGCTTCATCGGGAGCAACCATACAGGTCAACAGAGTAGCATTGACCGAATTGAAAGGCGAATTACCCAAAGGAAAACTGGGAAATCTCGAGATAAGTCGGTTAATCATGGGTGGGAACTTGATCGGCGGCTGGGCACATGCACGCGACCTGCTTTACGCAGGTTCCCTCTTTAAGGCATACAATACTGAAAAGAAGATATTCGAAACCCTTATGCTTTGCGAACAAGCGGGGATCGATACCATCAACATAGGATTTCCGACCATGTCTACGATGGTAAAATATAGAAAGCTGACAGGCAGCAAGATGAAAGTAATCGTCCAGGTTGCGGTGCAGGAAAAGAGCAATGATATTTTTGAAAATGTAAAAGCCGCCATCGATAGTGGAATGGATGTCATACAGATGCAAGGAAACCAGTGCGACTGGTTTGTCCGTGACAACAAGCTGGATATTATCGATAAATTACTGGATAGAATAAGAAGTGAAGGCTTTGTAGCCGGATTAGGCGCACATACCATTGATTCGTTCCTTATTTGCGAGAAAAACGGAATCATTCCCGATTATTATATGAAAACAATGCACCACGACAACTACTGGTCTGCACACCCCCGTGAAAACAGGAAACCTTTTGAAGTGGATGGTGTACGGAGCAATGATCACAATATGTTCCACGACAACTGTTTCTGCCCTTTTCCCGACAAGACAGTAGAATTCGTGAACAGGGTAAAGGTACCGGTGATGGGATTCAAGGTGCTCGCGGCGGGGGCTATTCATCCTAAAGACGGATTTAATTGGGCGTTTGAAAACGGTGCCGATTTTATCTGTGTAGGCATGTTCGATTTTCAGGTAGTGGATGATGTCAATATTTGCATCGATACACTGAACAACCTTAAAAACAGGAAACGTGAGTGGTATGGATAACCGGCGTACCAGGTTATTAACGATTGATTATCAATCTAATAAAATTCAATTATAAATGAAAACAAAGATTTTATGTGTTTTATCGGGGTTATTCTTCCTAACTTTTACCACATACGCCGGTTCTCCCCAAAAAGAAAAACCGGCTACAATAGGCGTATATTACTTTGACGGTTGGTCAGGAAAGAACCGTCATGCTGATGATCCGGCTCATCCATGGGCAAAAAATGCCCCCACCCACTTAACCAAACGTTTCGTGAAAGAATTTCCCGAAAGGGAACCCATATGGGGATGGCGTAATGATTCGCAAGAGATAATGGAACGGCAAATCGATCTCGCAGCCGAAAATGGAGTTGATTTTTTCCTTTTTTGTTGGTATTGGAAAGACAATAAAGGGCCGATCAATGTGAATACGATTGAAAATCTATCACTCCATACGAGTATGGGACTTTATCTGAAAGCAAAGAACAAACATAAAGTAAAGTTCGCCCTGTTGGTCGCCAATCACCAAGGATCTGAAATCATCGGAAAGGAAAACTGGCAGGAAGCGGTAAAGTTCTGGGCTCAATATTTTAATGACCCGCAATACATCACCGTTGACGGCAAGCCTCTGGTTGTGCTGTTCGGCACGGGCGACGAAGCGATCAACAATGCGGAACTGGCTGCCATGCAGAAAACCGCAAAAGAAGAGGGATTCAGCAATGGCCTGGCTATCGCAGGTTGTGGTAGTGGCGCAAGGAATAAACAAGGTTTCACCCATACAACCCACTATAATGTGATTCCCGGTTATGCTGCCGGTTCCGAAGAGCATAAGTTCCAGGAACTTGTCGATGCCACCAAAGCCCAATGGATCGGTACTGAACAACAACCTTATATCCCATTGCTGACCGCCGGATGGGACAAGCGTCCCTGGGAAGGGCCCGATGGCTCAAACCAAAAGGAAGGCTGGTATTATCCCGACAGTACACCGAAACAATTTAAAGGTTTTTTGGAAGATGCAATCCAATGGATGGACGCCAATCCGACAAAAACAACAAAAGAGAGGTTGGTGCTCATTTATGCGTGGAATGAATTGGGAGAAGGCGGATATCTGGTGCCGACTAAAGGGGACAAAGAAGCAACAAAATTAAAAATGATCAAAGCCGTATCGGAAGGCAAATAATATAGTAGGTTCCTTCCTCAACCAGTATAAAATATACAATAGGAGAAATCCTATTTTTACGGTTTCGTTAAGTTAAATGAACAGAATACAAGCTTGGCTAATTTTAATGAACTATCTTTATTAATTTTCAATTCAATCCTCAAATAATGAAAACAAAATTAAATCAAAAATTTAAATTCTTTTGCGTTATATTGGTTTGTTCATGCAGCATAATATCAGCCCAGAAGTTTACAATACCCGTCCTTCCCGATACGCAAGAAGCGTTAACTCGACAAAGAGGAATATTCTTTTCTCAGATAGAATGGCTCACAGCCAAGGCCGATTCGTTGAAAGCACCCATGGTACTGCATGTAGGTGATTTGGTCAATTTTGATAATTTCGACCAATGGGAGTTGGCTTCTGTAGGTATGCGTATTCTGGACAGGGCCAATATCCCTTATGCCATCTCCTTGGGAAATCACGATACAGGTGCTGTAGGGATGTTTAGTGGTAGTGCTGCTCCGGGAAATGTAAATGTTAATTTAAGAAATACCCAAAAGTTCAATTATTTCTTTCCTGTAAATAGGTTTCCGTTACAAAAAGGGCGGTTTGAAAAAAACAAAAGCGACAATGCCTATTATACTTTCGAGGCAGGAAATCTGAAATGGATTGTGGTGGCAATTGAGTTCTGTGCCAGGGAAGAAGCGGCACAATGGATGGACCAAGTACTAAAAGAACACCCTGACCATAATGCCATTGTGCTGACCCATTACCACCTTACTCCAAGGGGAGAAATTTGCCCGAACAATGCAGGTTACGGTGATATGAAAGTCATCGATATCTTTGAACAATATATAAAGCCGAACAAAAATGTAATGATGGTACTGAGTGGTCATGTCTGTGGGAGTGCATGGAAAATTGACCAGGGAACCGAAGGAAACACTATCTACCAGATACTACAAAACTTTCAGTGTAAGGATGAAGGTTATCTCAGGTTACTGGAGATCGACACCGAAAAAGGAACCATCTCGGCAAAGCTTTACAGCCCTTATCTGGACAAAATACGGGATGATGAGAAGTCAGCATTTTCATTTTCAGATGTAAAATTTATCAGATAAATATTATCCTATGCGTACCTTCAAGATTATATGTGCAGCTTTGATTTTCATTGGTATTTGTAGTTGCGGTGCAAAAAAAACTAACCTGGCCACAGTAGGGGTCTATTATTTTGACGGGTGGTCGGGAAAAAACCGCTATGCCGATGATCCAGCCCAGCCATGGGCAAAAAATGCTCCATCCCATTTGACGAAACGTTTCGTGGAAGAATTTTCCGAAAGGGAACCTGTATGGGGATGGAGAAACGATTCGCAGGAGATTATGGAAAGGCAGATTGACCTGGCAGCCGACAACGGAGTGGAATTCTTCCTCTTTTGCTGGTATTGGAAAGACAATAAAAGGCCGATCAATATCGAAGCCATTGAGAAAGACCATCATCATAAAAGCCTGGAACTATTCATGAAAGCCAGGAATAGGCACAAGATCAAATACAGCCTTCTGATAGCCAACCATAGCGGCTCAGAGATCCTCGGCAAAGAGAACTGGGAAACGGGTATCAAACACTGGACCAAATATTTCAAAGATCCGCAATATATGACTGTCGACGGGAAGCCTCTACTGGTAATCTTCGGTTCGGGTGATGATGCTATCGACAATGAATGTCTGGCGGGGATGCAGGAAGTGGCAAAGGCTGAAGGACTGAAGAATGGATTGTCGATTGCCGGTTGTGGCGAGCCGGCAAGGAACAAATCGGGCTTTACACACAGTACCCATTATAATGTCACTTCGGGATATGCCGACGGATCGGAAGAACATAGTTTCCAGGAACTGATAGACAGGGCGAAACCTCGATGGAAAGGGACAAAGGAACAGCCCTATATTCCCACGATCAACGCAGGTTGGGATAAACGGCCGTGGGAAGGTCCTGACGGATTGAATAATCAAAAAGCAGGATGGTATTTTCCCGACAGTTCTCCCGAATTGTTCAAAAGCTTTCTCACCGATGCCATTCAATGGATGGACAATAATCCCACAAAAACAACTAAGGAAAGGATTGTCCTTATCTATGCATGGAATGAACTGGGAGAAGGAGGCTATCTGGTTCCCACCAAAGGTGATCCGGAAGCAGCTAAATTAAAGACAATCAAACAAGTGATTAGAGATAAATAATAAGTTCCGCTTTAAAGTTACATTATGGGTGATACTGTAAGGATACAAAGGATATGGTTCATTTTTTTTGTCATCATTTCGATCTTATTGAGCGCATGTAATAAGAATATGCCAAATATTATTTTATATGAAGTACCTTTGGACGAGAAAAAGTCCGACGATTTTGAAATGTTGGTGAATAACAGGGAGGTATCTCTCTATCGGGCAAGGGTGTCAAAACACCCGATCAACCAGATTTGGCCGGGCTATCAGCGTCCGATCGATCAGACAGAAATTGCGTCCTTCGGTTATTTCGATTTTGAGGGAGAAGTGGAAATAAGTATCACCCCAAAAGTAAAAATTGAAACGGTGGAGATACTTCCAAAGGAATTTGGCATTGAACCGACCATTAAGGGGAATACCATCGCATTCAACCTCTCAAAACCATCGCAGTTTGTGGTTGAGGTCAATGGGTATCATCATGCATTACACGTCTTTGCCAATCCGATCCCAACCTATAAAATTGACAGGGAAGATCCGAAGGTACACTATTTCGGTCCGGGAATTCATCATGCAGGTATTATTACGCTGAAAAGCGACGAAACGGTTTTCATTGACGGAGGGGCAATTGTGTATGGCGTCATCAATTGTGAGAATGCTCGAAATATTAATATTCTGGGAAGGGGAATTCTTGATGCCAGCAAAGTCGAAAGGGATGAAACCCCGAATATGATCTGGATGAAAAATGCTGCAAAGATAAATATTGATGGAATTATTCTCAGGGATCCGCACTTCTGGTCCACCCGCTTGATTAACTGCGATGAAGCAACTTTTGAGAATGTGAAACTGATTGGATTCTGGCGATATAATTCAGATGGAATTAACTTAGTGAGCAGTAAGAATATCACCATCAGGAATTCGTTTATCAGATCATTTGATGACAACATTGTTGTCAGAGGATCAAGAAGTGCATATATCCCGCCATTTAATATCATCGAGAATATCCGGGTGGATAATTGTGTCCTCTGGAACGATTGGGGAAGAGTTTTGGAGATAGGTGCTGATTCGTTCGCCGATACTATCAAAAATATCTCCTATTCGAATATTTATATTCCTCATTTTAGCTCTGTGGCAATGGATATTCAAAATTGTGACAGGGGATACATCACGGATATCAATTATGAAAATATTTTTATCGGGGAGCCGATCACGGACAGCCTGATAATTGGCACTACACCTATAGTGAAGAATGCATGGGGAAAAATAATCGTGCTGGGCATTTATGAAAGCTTTTATTCGGGCGATACCATTAGGGGAAATATTAACAATATCACCTTCAAGAATATCTCTTATAATAGACTGAATACTCCGGATATTGAAATATCAGAGAGTGATATGATCCCTATTGATGAAAGCATTTCTTTCAGTAATTACGACTTGTTCATCCGAGATAACATCTATTTCGGTGACATACAATATAATGTTACCGGTTTCTCGGATATTTACCTCTCAGGATTCGATGACAATCATGGGGTGAACAATATATATATTAAAGATTTTCAAATAAATGGCCAGAAAATGACCGATATAAATAGTGTAGGCAGAAATAAATTTGTCAAAAATATTCACATAGAGTAGTGAACAAGTTTCACGAACTGCAAAAGAAAACATAGATATGAGAAAACAGATTTTTAATGTATTATTTAGTGTATTAGTATGCCTTGCCCTTTTTTCGACGGAGAGTATGGCGCAGTCGGAACAAGTGAAACCAACTGTTCCTGATTTGTTGCAAAATGGCGACCCGTCATCGATAAAAATAGGCGATTATCTCGGAGAAAAAATAGATATCTGTATTCAACATAGGGTATTAGAACAGGATGTAAACCATCTGATTGTTCCCTTTTATAATAAAACGGAAAATCATCTCTGGCAAAGTGAGTTCTGGGGCAAATGGATGCTTGGCGCAGTCCTCTCTTACCGATATAATCAGAATCCGGTATTGCTCGATTCAATACAAAAAGGTGTGAAAGACCTGCTCGGATCGCAATTACCCAACGGTTACATAGGGAATTATTCGCAAGAGGCGCAACTGAAGTCATGGGATATATGGGGACGAAAATATTCTATGCTCGGCCTCCTATCTTATTATGATTTAACAGGAGATAAGGAAGCATTGAATGCCTGCCGGAGAATGGCCGACCACCTGTTGACACAGGTAGGTCCCGGAAAGGTCAATATCGTTACCACCGGCAATTATATGGGTATGGCAAGCAGCAGTATCCTCGAACCCATGGTATTCCTTTACCGCCGGACAGGAGATGTCCGCTATCTGGATTTTGCCAAATATATCGCGGCCCAGTGGGAAACTCTGGAAGGACCGATGCTCATCAGCAAGGCAAAAGCCGGCACTCCGGTAGCAGAACGGTTTCCACATCCCCAAACCTTACAAAAAGCCTGGTTTGGTACCGATAACGGACAGAAGGCTTATGAAATGATGTCGTGTTATGAAGGACTGCTGGAATTGTACAAAGTGACGAACGATCCTCAATATTTATCGGCAGTGGAAAAAACCGTACAAAACATTATCAGGGACGAAATCAATGTAGCCGGATCGGGCAGTGCTTTTGAGTGCTGGTTCTATGGTAAACAGCAACAGACACGTCCTACCTATCATACTATGGAAACATGTGTAACGATGACATGGATGAAGCTATGTCAGACATTATTGAACCTGACGGGGAATCCCATTTATGCAGACCAGATGGAAATCTCTACTTATAACGCATTGCTGGCCTCTATGAAAGATGACGGATCTCAGATTGCCAAATACAGCCCATTGGAAGGCCAACGCCATCCCGGCGAGGAACAATGTGGAATGCATATGAACTGTTGTAATGCCAATGGCCCGAGAGCTTTCGCCCTCCTACCCCAGTTCGCCGTGATGCAATCAACCGCCAATAATGAAATTTACATCAATCTCTATTCCGATTTTACGGCAACTGTGCCGTTGACAGCCAGAAAAAAAGTGGTTATCAAACAGGAAAGTAACTATCCGGCTGATGGCAAAATACGTCTACAGGTGGATACCGATACCCCCGAAACCTTTACAATAGCCGTGCGTATTCCGTCATGGAGCAAGCAGAGCGCTATGGCCGTGAACGGTGAAGCGGTCGAAGGAGTGAATGCCGGTAGTTATTACAAAGTCAACCGTAAATGGAAAAAAGGTGATGTGATTACACTCGCCCTCGATGTAAGAGGCAGGCTGGTACAACAGTATAATTATGCAGCTATCGTTAAAGGACCGGTTGTGCTGGCACGCGACACCCGTTTTGACGATGGTTTTGTGGATGAAACCGTACAAATTATCAATAAGGACAATTATGTGGAACTGACTCCTTCACAGCACAAACCTGCTGGGATATGGTTGTCGTTTATCGCTCCCCTCATATTGGGGACAGATCTCGAAGGAGATGCCCGTAACCCGAAACAAATCCATTTCTGTGATTTTGCCTCTGCCGGTAACACATGGATGAGTAATGTCCGTTACCGCGTATGGCTCACCGAAACACTGAATGTAAGAAATGAACCGTATGAATCATACAACAAATAATAACTTTACATAAGATGGAAAGATTATTTTTTACAATAATATTATTGTGCGTTTTTTCCTGTGATCGACAAGAAAACATAAATGTCACTGATGCATTCGAACCGCTACCACCCGGAGCAGTTCAGCTAAGCGGTTATCTGGATGAATATATCGACCTTTCAATGGAGCAATGGAATAAGGGAGTCATCCCATATTCCAAATTTGTTGATTTTTTCAGAAACGGCCGTCCGAAATTCGCTTTAGGTGAGATGTGGGGTAAATCAGTTCGATCCGGATGTATGTTCTACCGCTATACACACGATCCGGAATTGAAAGAACTCATGGAAACAACCGTAAAAGATTTACTTACCACTCAACGTGAAAACGGTAGTATCAGTTGCGTGGAGATAGATAAACAACCGGAACAAAGCGAACTCTGGGAACGTAAATACGTTATGCTTGGGTTACAAGAATATTACGACTGGGTAGAACCTGACCCGGCTGTGCTCAATGCATTGAAAAAACAAGCCGACAACATCATTGAAATTGTCGGACATGTACCCAAAACCGAGATCATTGATGTGGGTTGGAGTGCGACCAACATCGGGTATGAACCCTGCCATATCGAATCCAGTACCTTGCTTGAACCCTTTATGCGTCTGTATAAAATGACTGGCGAACAGCGTTATCTGGATTTTGCCACTTATATTTATGAAATGGGAGGAACAAAGCATTACAATGTCTTTGAAATGGCGCTGAATAATGTTGAACCGTACAAGATGGCGGGACATTATCCAAAAGCGTATGAAATGACATCCTTGTTTGAAGGATTGGTGGAATACTATCGTATGACGGAAAATCCTGCTGTGAGACAAACCCTTCTCAATTATTACAAAAACATCAGGACAAAAGAAATCACTATCATCGGCAATGGTGGCTGCGACCAACCCTATCACCCGAGAGTGATGGGTGAAGCTTGGGGAAATACGGCGATAGAACAGTCCAACCCTCATATTTCACGTATGATGGAGACTTGTACGGGAGTTACATGGATGAAATTTTGCAGCCAGATACTGCGCCTTACCGGCGAATCATCCGCTATGGACGAGATAGAAAAATACGTTTATAACGGATTGATCGGCGCAATGAAACCAACGGGAGACGGTTTTAGTTATGTCAACTTGCTTAACGGTCAAAAGGTAAACGGCAAAGGTTGGGGCTGGATGTTCGACAGCCTGCATGTAACCTGCTGCAACCTGAATGGCCCAATGGGACTGGCATATATCCCCTTTGTCGCTGTGATGAATTCATCTGGCGGTCCGGTAGTAAATTTGTACAATGCCGCGACAGTTGACATGAAATCACCCAAAGGTAGAGATTTGAAGCTACAAATAGCAACAAATTTTCCGCAATCCGGAAATGTTGTGATACATGTCCAACCCTCAAAAAAGGAGAAGTTCAACCTAAAACTACGTATACCAGAATGGAGCGACAACACCTTTATAAAAATAAACGGAGAACCCGTTACCAATGTAAGTTCCGGAACATACTTTGATATCTCTCGAAAATGGAAGAGTGGTGATAAAATCGAGATTGTTTTTGATATGAAGTGCCAAATAATAAATGCCCCTAAAGGAAGCAATCCCGCATCACATCATTTTCAGGCAGTGAAATGGGGGCCGATTGTATTGGCAAGAGATCAAAATCTTGATGCCAATTTCAATCAACCTGTCAGGGTTATATCCGATGAAAAAGGTATAATAAACATCCGAAAGATCGAACCAACGCTTCCTGGAACACGACTTCAATTTATCATTCCAACAGAAGATGGCGATATCTACATGACAGATTATGCTTCGGTAGATGGCTGGAAGGGTTCCCAAATTTGTACCTGGCTTCCACTTGAATAATATTTATTGTAATAATCATATGAAACAAAAACTATTATATTTTCTTTTTATCGCAGTATATATGTTCATTACTTCCTGCAAATCTTCCGATGTAAGTGATAATTCTTACGGGAGCATAAAGGAAGCTTTCCTGAATCCCCCACCGGAAGCAAGGCCTAAAGCATACTGGTGGTGTTTGAACGGTAATATCGATACCTTGACGGTCAGGGAGGAGCTCTTGGCGATGAAGGAAATCGGTATCACAGGATTCGATCTTTTTGAAATCGGCGCCAATGTGCAGGATATTCTGTTAATCCCCGCGGGCCCCGCCTTTATGAGCGACACGTCACTTCAATTGATCAAATATGCGGTCGACCAGGCCGGAAAGTTGGGACTGACCGTGGGCATAAGCCTGTCGAGCAGTTGGAATGCAGGAGGAAGTTGGGTAAAGCCGGAACATGGGGGTAAATCGCTTTATTATGCAAAAACGGAGATAGAGGGAAATTCATCCGGACAAAAACTAAAACTTCCCTTCCCGAAAATCTCTTTCCCCCATCTTATAGGAGGTGTCAATAAATCGCTTATCTCTTTTCATGATGACGGAAAGCCTGAATATTACGAGGAAATCGCCATCCTTGCTATTCCTGCCCGCACCGGTGAAGAGAAAATAGACACGACGAAAATCATCGACATTACCCCTTTCTTCGATCCTGCAACAGAACTGTTAACCTGGGATGCACCCCAGGGAAAATGGGATATTTACAGATACGTCTGTTCCAATTCCGGCCAACAGGTAGTACTTCCAAGCCCAAAGTCTGCTGGATTAACGATCGATCATTTCGATGCCGATGCAGTGGAGACTCATCTGATGTTTTTCATCAATAGGTTACAATCAGTACTGGGAGACATCAGTGCTACCGCTTTAAAAAACTTCTATCTCGCCAGCTATGAAGCCCGGGGACTAGTGTGGACTCCCACCCTGCCAGAAACTTTCAAAGCGTTGAGCGGATACGAAATTCAAAAACTCCTTCCCGCTTTTTTCAATCCTGAGATGTTTAACGATGAAACCGTTGCAAAAATGCAGTCGGATTTCAAGCAAACCTTGTCAGAGCTGATGATCAATAACCTGTATAAAAAGTCGCAGGAAATATGCAACCGGCACGGACTGAGAATAAACAGCGAAGCGGGAGGTCCCGGTTATCCGCTTTATAATGGTCCGGCAGACCCGCTGAAAGCCCAGGGGACAATCGATATCCCGAGGGGAGAATTCTGGATCAATCATTCCCGTTTTTATCAGGATGAGAACGACAGTATCGACGTGCTGCGTATCGTAAAAGAAACATCTGCGGCATCCCATATCTATGAAAAAGGAACTGTGGAGATGGAGGCTTTCACTTCGTTTATGCATTGGCAGGAAGGTCCCGACGACATGAAACCTTTTGGCGACAGGGCATTTTGCGAGGGCATGAACCGTATTGTTTTTCATGGATTCAGCCATAATATCAGCAACTCCGGCTACCCCGGCTTCGTCTATTATGCAGGGACCCATTTTAACAATAAAAGAGTCTGGTGGCCGAAAGCCAAACCCTTTGTCGATTATCTCGCCCGGATTTCGGCAGTCTTTCAGAAAGTCGATTTCAAAGCCGATGTAGTCTGGTATTACGGTGATAAAGTACCCAACGCAGCCAGACCGAAGAATACCCATTTTAAAGTAGGTGACGGATATGATTATGAAGTGATCAATACCGATGTCTTACTGAACAGGTTGACGGTAAAGAATGGAAAACTGGCGTTACCCAATGGGGCGGAGTTCAGCTTATTAGTATTGGAGAAGGAAGAGTTTATCAACCCGGAGGTACAGGTAAAACTCGATGAACTCGCCAAAAAAGGCGCGGTGATTATCCAATCGGATAGGTCGGCCCTCGAGGAGTTGCAGAAAATGGGGGTACAGCCCGATATCGACTATATCGACAAAGAGTCGGGAGTGATTGATTATATCCATTTTGGCAAAGACAATACCGATATCTATTTTATCCGTAACACGCAGAATGAATGGATCTCCAGAAATATTAGGTTCAGGCAACAAAATAAATCTCCCGAACTATGGGATCCGGTATCAGGTAAGATTATTCCACTACCCGTATTTCACCAGGATGGAACTCATATAACCTTTCCTCTTTCCTTGCCTCCCTTTGGTTCATACATCGTTGCTTTCCGGAACGATTCGCGGAAACCTCAATTCACCCATATTTCTGGAGAAGGCCCTACCTTACCCATTTTTGAATATACGGCAGAGGGATTAAATATGTTGGAAAATGGCAGTTTCACATTGTCAGGGTCGAAACAAACCATTCCAGTGGATAATACTATTTCGCAATACCCTCTCGATGGGGCCTGGGAAGTTTCGTTTACCAAAGATTGGGGCGCTCCTGAAAAAGCTGTTTTTCCGGAATTGATCTCCTGGACCGAGTCGGGGATAGAGGGTATAAAATATTATTCGGGAATAGGAACGTACGAAAAAAGTTTCGACTTTAGTGAAAATCCGGCGGCGACAGGCAAAAAATATTACCTCGATTTAGGTAAGATAGCAAAAGTGGCAGACGTGTGGCTAAATGGCCAACACCTCGGAATCAGTTGGACAGCGCCTCACCGCTTTGAAATAACAGATATAGTGAAGCAAGAACAAAATCTGATTAGGATTGAAATTGCCAATACATGGTCAAACCGATTGACGGGGGATGCATTGACGGGAGAAAAGTTTACCAACTCCAACATCAAAGCAACCATCATTCCTGCCCCGACCATGGAAACAGGAGATCAAACTCGGTATCCGTGGGCAAGAGTCCCACTCATTGAGTCAGGATTAATAGGGCCGGTTACTATTCAAGGCATCATGCCGATAAACATAAATAACTAAAAATTTCCCTCTCTGATCAGTAGAGGGATAAGTTCAATTTTCAAAATAAATAAAATGAAAAAAACAGGTATCTTATGCTTTTTATTATTCATCATTGGGATGAATAGTTACGCACAGAAAGAAAAACCGGCTATGGTAGGGGTGTACTACTATGACGGATGGTCTACTGAAAACCGGCATGCAAATAATCCGGATGCACCATGGGCTAAAAACACTTCCAGAATGGTCACCCAACGCATGATCGAAGATTTTCCCCAAAGGGAACCTGTATGGGGTTGGCGGCACGATACCCAGGAAATTATGGAACGACAGATTGATTTGGCTGCTGACAACGGCATCGATTTTTTCCTCTTCTGTTGGTATTGGAGAGACGATAAAGGTCCGATAAACAAAGAGTTGATAGAAAGTATACCGCAACATGTAAGCCTGAAACTTTATATAAATGCCAAAAACAAAGAAAAGGTAAAGTTCGGGTTCCTGATTGCCAATCATCATGGAGGAGAAATTGTAGGCAATGATAACTGGACGGAAGCCGTGAAATACTGGTCGGATTATCTGAAAGATCCACAATATGTAACGGTGGATGGCAAACCGCTTGTTGTTATTTTTAATTCCGACGGAGTCGATTCCGAAGGACTGGAAAAAATGCAGGAAACGGCAAAAAAAGAGGGATTAAAAGGACTCTCACTGGCCGGTTGCGGTACCAAGGCAACAGGAAAATCCGGTTTTACACATCGGACACACTATAATGTGATTCCGGGATATTCAGCAGGTTCCGAAGAGCATAAATACCAGGAGTTGGTCGACGCCACTAAAGCCCAATGGAGCGGCACCGAAGACCAGCCATACATACCGTTATTGACTGTCGGGTGGGATAAACGCCCCTGGGAAGGTCCTCTCGGGAATAATGTGAAAGACGGGTGGTATTTCCCGGATCACACTCCTGCACAGTTCAGGAATTTCCTTAGTGATGCGATCCGGTGGATGGACGATAATCCGACAAAGACAACGAAAGAACGAATCGTGTTGATCTATGCGTGGAACGAACTGGGTGAAGGAGGATACCTTGTACCGACCAAAGGTGATCCTGACGCAACTTATCTGAAACAGGTAAAAAAGGTGGTAACCAAACAATAAAAAGCTATTTTAAATAATTAAAATCAGATTCTATGAGCAAATTCAAACTAAAACAACCCATTTTTTTTCTATCTCTGCTTGGGTTGTCAGTACTTGCAGCCTGTCTTTCACAACCACAGGAGGAACAACCTGTAGAGAAGAAAAACGACTATTACGTAGCTGCGTATGTATGGCCGTCTTGCCATAACGATACAATGGCACAAAGGCTATTATGGACAGACGGTATTGGTGAATGGGAAGTGATCAAAAAAGGTGATCCCCGTTTTGAGGGCCATTACCAACCCAAACAACCTTTGTGGGGCTACGAAATGGATAACGATCCCAAAGTAGTGGAAAAATGGATCGACGTGGCAACCGACCACGGCGTGAATGTATTCATCTACGACTGGTACTGGTATGATGAAGGCCCGTACCTGGAAAGCGCCCTGAATGACGGATTCCTTGGAGCCAAAAATAATGAGAAAATGCAATTCTACGTGATGTGGGCCAACCACGACGTAAAAAGGAACTACTGGAACTACCACAAATACGGCGACGACACCTCCATACTGTGGGATGCCGCTGTAGACTGGGAAAATTTCAAGATTATCGTCGATAGGGTGATCAAACAATATTTCCACAAGCCAAATTATTTCAAGATCAACGGCGAACCGGTATTTGCCATTTTCAGTCAGGAGAAGTTGATGCAAAGCTTTAATAACAGCGAAGAGGAAACCCGCAAGGCATTGGATTATTTCAGGGATGAAGTAAAGAAAGCCGGTTTCCCCGGATTACACTTGCAACAAATCTATGGCGGCGGCGGATACTTGTCCGAAGAATCAGGGAAAAACGTGGCTAACCGTATTGAAAAATTGGGCTTCAACAGCATTACTTTCTATAACATGGGAGGACGTGTAGAAGATTATATAACATACGGCACCAATTCCATCAAAATCAGGGAGCAGTGGGATCAAGCGATGAATGTTCCGTTCTTTCCATGTGTATCCGTGGGATGGGACGACACCCCCCGTTTCCCCGCGTATGGAATGAAAGACGTAGTACACTACCACAACACACCTGAAAGTTTTGCCACTCTATTGTCGAAAGCCAAAAGATATGCCGACAACCGTCCCGACCAGCCCAGACTGATTACGATCAATGCTTGGAACGAGTGGGTGGAAGGTAGTTACCTGTTGCCCGACATGCTATACGGCTATGGTTATCTTGAAGCGGTGAAAGATGTGATCCTGGAAGGAAAATACGACAGGTATCTGGATTAATTTCAGTTCATGACGAGATAATGATGGAAACCTGCGAAATCATAAGACCGGGAAGGGCTAATCCCAGAAATCATAAAACTAAGAAAGTTTATTACATGAATAAGAAGAAGTTATAGCTTAACTAAACGACATTGAATTAAATATGAATAGACTGGATTATAGAAATACGGGAATTATCGTTTCTCTTCTGATGATTGTGACTGGTATTATATTATACTGTGTGATGATAGATCGAATGAAATCTTATTCTTTTATATTCATTTTTTCAGGATTGGGGGGATTAATCGGAGTGATGAAAAGAATAGTATTAAAATATGTTTTATTGTTTTTATTACTTTGTATTATTATAATAGTTTTTCTCATAACAGCATGAGGCAATAAATTATAAACCAAAAGGATGTTGCGGATAAATATAATTGTATATGGGTTCCGTTAGCCCAATTGGATACGCCGGAGAATAAATCAACTTTGGAGACAAAAGTATTTGGGGCAGATGGAGAATGGCACACCGTTTCTGGAGGAGGAGAGATAGCCCCCGGAGTTGCAAACGACCCGGGGGACTTGGGAATGAAAAACATTGCCATAGCAATATTTAATGCGATCAAAGAGAATTAGGAATAATGACCGCTTCAATATGTAAGTAATCGGCTAGTTTTTTGATCAAATGCGCTTTATGCCCGATTCCCAATGCAAAATGGTGAGTCGGGCCTTCTTTCATCCACCGGTACAGGAATGTCCGGACATCGGGTTTAAAGAAGCCTCTTGTGTTGGTATTTCCTGTAGGTGGGATAGGACCGCTGACCGACTCCCCTTCGGCAATGACGAACTTGAATTTTCCATCGTAGGTGGAATTAATGGACAACATGGTAATGGGTCCTTCCTTGATGTTAAACTCAACTCCTGCCCCATTCCCCGGTTTACCGTGGTATTTCTTCAAACTTCTTAATACCGGCTTGCCTTGGGCAATTGATATATTATGAGGCCCATCATGCCCGACCAATACAAAATCTTCATTGAAATCGACGGGATGGAATTCGGCAAAGCTTCCACCGATCCCAAGCAAATTCATAATTGACAAGGCAATTAAAGTTTTCAGGTCAGATTCTCCGCACATCGGAAAACCGGAAGAGGTCAACAGGGAGTTCCCAACAATTAAGTTGGACATAACCAATTCTTCCGTACCTCCCGGGCTACCATTGTAATAATACGCCAATCCATCGATCTTCTTCTTGTCGATGAACTTTTTCAGGGCAACCGAAACTCGGGCTGAAATACGCAAATCTTCCTTACGAAGTTTAGTCGAAACAGGATCGGACACAGGATCCGGGGTATCAAAAAAGTCAAGAATTATATCTTCCACTTTTCTGATTTCATCCTCTGCACATTGCTCAAAAAGAGTGACAATTTCATTGGCTTCACACTGTACTATATGGCACCCGAAAAACGCAGTGAGCATTGTTGCATCGGAATGCATATCGAGCATGGCATTCAAAGGATGTCCTATATGTCCAAAATGCGCGCTCTTTAGCCCTTTCAATACTCTTGCTATTTGGCAATATTCTACAATTTTACTGTCCGCCTCCGCATCATCATGTAACGTACCAATAATCATCTCGGGAATCTTCTTTCCCATTCTGGCAGAGACAGCTGCAAATTCAGGAAGGGCACAGATATCATCATTGGCAAGTTGCATATAAGTCGAAGCCTTGGAATAATCCAATGCTTTGCGAGGTTGTAAGGCGACTAAGATAATGGGTACGGATATATTCTTTATGATGGTTCCAAACGTACCTGAAGTTGCATAAGTGAGCATATTGCAAAATAAAATATCCACGTTGGCAGATTGAATCTCACTCACTTTCCCATAGGCAACGGCAGGATTGTCTATCATCCCGAAATCGATAATTATACTGTCCTCTTTGGGAGCCTTGCCGATAATGATCCTATGTTTATCCATCAATTCTTCCAAAAGGCCGGGGAACTGCCCCCAATACACATCATAACCCACTCCAAAAAAACCTATACGAAGTTCCTGATTGAACTTGGAAGTAAAGAAATCATTAAAATTATCCATGTTTACTATTTTCTATATTAAGATGATTACTATCAATTGCCTTTATTCGCGGAATAAAAACAGTGAAAATTAAAAATGCCAAAGGATACATAATACCGGCATAAATCCAAAGGGAATCATATGAAAACCTGGCTATGAGGACTCCCATGAAAGGATTGATGATTAAAGATGAGATGGCTCCCGCTGAACCGGAAAATCCGACAATAGTTGAACTGGCCGATCTGCCAAATATATCGCTGATGGAAGTAATATAATTCGTAATCCAAAGTCCATGCGCAAAAAAAGCAATACTTAGCAGGATAATGATTATATTCACGGAAGAGGTGTTTTGTACAAAGATGGCAGCGATGGTGAGCAGTGCGGCTATCCCCATGATCAATTTTCTGGAGAAATTGACCTTGCCGGTTTTCTCCAATATCCTGTCAGATAGAAATCCTCCAAAAACATTTGAAATACCAAGGGCGAGATAAGGAATCCAGAATAAATTACCGATCACTTCCAATGAAACACCTTTGGTTTCATTGAGAAATTTAGGTATCCAGAACATATAGAAATAGAAGATAGGGTCTAATAAAAAACGTACTACAATGAAAACCCATACTTCTTTTATCTTCAACAAGCCGATCAGTTTGAGATGCTGATCCGCTGATGGGGTGACTGCAACGGCAATGGTATCCCCAACCTGTTTCTTATATTTCGAAACATGCGGGATCAGCAACCAACAAACAGACCAAACCATGCCTATAACTCCTACTATAAAGAAAACACCTCGCCAACCCACGCTATCCATCAGCATGACAGTGAGAGGTGGCGCTACCACGGCACCAAAGGCAGAGCCCCCTATGGCTATCCCGTTTGCAAGCGCTTGATTCTTTTTTGGCACCCATTCTACGACCGCTTTGATCACCCCGGGGAAAGCACCCCCTTCACCCAAACCAAGGATAAATCGCAATATGGCAAAATGAAGGACATTGTCGGCAAATCCGTGCAAGAGTGTGGCTACGGACCATAAAGCGACAGATACACCCAACCCAAGTTTACTTCCGAACTTATCAATCAATATACCACCTAGCGTAAACATGATGGCATAACCAATTAAAAAGGAAGTATTAATGATACCATAATCTGTATTGCCAATGTGTAATTGCTCCCTTATCTCTATAATCGAGATAGAAAGAACCTGCCGGTCAAGAAAGCTTAATCCTGTGGCAATAAAGCACATGAATACTACAAACCAGATAATAAACTTGAAACGTCCAATACTTACATCTTTCATAAATTAAACTTAACGCACTATGTATAATTGCACAAAAATATGACATATTCTTTTTATAGCAAATTATTTTATATAATTTCGTGAATATTTTAATAGATAGAATCTTTTCATTTATGAAACGTATATCAATTTACAACAGGATCAGTAATGAAATAATAAAATTGATAGAATCCGGCGAACTCACCCCGGGAGATAAAGTGCCATCAGAAAATGAATTGATCAGTACATATGATATCAGCAATACCACCGCAAGAAAAACATTATCGAATTTAGAAAAGAAAGGATGGGTCATTAGAATTAAGGGAAAAGGAACGTTTGTTACTAACAGATCAAAGGAAATGCACCTTACTCGTGTTTTAGGTTCTTTTGAAGCAATGAAGGAACGTTTCCGCGACAATTTGATAAAAGAGGGATTTATGCCTTCGGATATTTTGCTGGAGAAAAGTATCATGAACGATGGTATTTCAATTAATGTGAATAATGCCAATTATTTTATTGAAGGCAAAGTACTGAAATTACATCGGCTCAGATATGCTAATGATATTTTGATGAAAGATGAGACAAAATATATTTCTATGAATATTTGTCCCGATATTCATATTATTGATATTGAGGATTCATTGATAAACCTATACGAAAAAAGATATAATATCACATTAAGTGATATACAGAGAACTTTATCAACAAAAATCATAAATCCCGACGATCCTGAAAATTATTTTAATAATGAAATGCCACTCCCTGCATTCATTTTAGGAAGTGTAGCAACTAATGACAAAAGTGAAACAATAGAAATAGAATACTCTTTGTACAGGGGTGACAAATATAGCTTTACCATTAATACCAATATTTCCCAAAAAATAAATTGTTAAATTTATCGACTACCATAAAATAATTCAGGCAGGTTGAATAAAGACAACATCCTTTTACGGCAAGAAGTTTAACCATCCGAACAACAGAAAAGCCTTTACTGGCGAAAGCGATCTTGCAGGTGAAACAACAGGAGGATGAATGGACAACCATCTCCGAATTTGAGATCAACCGGTCGAATCCATCTCTGAGTGTCGGCTTTGAACTTTTTGCCCCGGTAGTTATTTCTTTTCCGGCAACCACTTCAACAGAATTCCAGCTCACATTGATTAACCCCTCTTCCCAGGCGAGATTGGCCGAAGTTAAACTAAGCGGCATTCCTCGCATAGAAAGATACAGCGAGAAAACGCTGGAGAAAATGCATCTTACCCCACTACCGACACCTACGCAAGTGACCAATAGCCCGGCTTCCCCTGAAGCGACCGGATTGGAAGTCGATAAAATGAGCAGGAAGTGGATCGCGGAACACTTCGACCGCTCCCCCCAGCCTCCAGAACCAACCGGAAGCCGACCGGCAGGTCCGGGAAATGGCCGCAGAATTATAGGGTGAAGTGGATGGTGTAAACGTGAAAAGTAGAAAATATGGAAAAGGGGAGATTATGAACGGACTCACCCTGGAAGAGGTATTTGGCATGATCCAACTCCCACCCGATTGCAAACTGCCCGAAGACAATTCCATTCATTACGGCCATAGGTCGCTGGGAGGTATCGATATTTACTTTATCTCCAACCAGACCGGGGAGGAGAAAATTATCCATCCTGAATTCAGGGTAACCGGAAAACAGCCTGAATTATGGGAGGCAACCTCCGGATCGATCCGTACCCTCCCTGCTTTTGAAATAAAGGCACAAACAACCTCCGTACCAACCAAACTGGCTCCGTATGAAAGCGTTTTCGTGGTATTCAGGGAGAAAGCCAAAAAGAGTAACCTAACTGATATTCAGGATAATTATCCTGTTCCTAACGTCATTGAGGATTTAAAAGGCCCATGGAGTGTCAGCTTCGACCCCGCATTCAGGGGACCTGCCGAACCGGTGATCTTTGAAACGCTTCATGACTGGACCACATCATCGGATGAATCCATCAAATATTATTCGGGAACGGCAAATTACAGGATCAACTTCTCTATGCCGGAAACAAAAGAGAATGAAACTATCGAGATTGACTTGGGTAATCTGACTGCGATGGCAAAAGTGAGTGTGAATGGCAGTTACGCGGGTGGTGTCTGGACCTATCCTTATAAGCTCGAGATCTCTGATTTTGTGAAACCGGGAGAGAATGAACTGGAAATTGAGGTAGTCAACAACTGGATGAATCGATTGATCGGCGACCAGCACCTTCCTGAAGCGCAAAGGAAGACATGGTGCTTTGTAAATCCATATAATGCAAAGAGCCCGTTGCAACCATCCGGACTTTTCGGCCCCGTGACCATCCAGTCGGTAAAGTATTAAGTATGTTGAACTACAATTAAAATATCATATATTTGCAATCTAAATATCAATGATTATGGATCTGCAGATTATTCAAAATAAGATTTTTGAGATCAGAGACCAAAGAGTTATGCTTGATTTCCATTTGGCTGAAATGTACCAGGTTGAGACTAAAAATCTAAAACGCGCTGTCAGACGTAATATCGAACGTTTCCCAAAAGATTTTATGTTTGAGCTTACAAAAGAGGAATACGATTCTCTAAGGTGCCAAAATTGCACCTTAGAGAATTTGGGACGTGGCCAACACCCAAAATATCTCCCCTTTGCTTTTACCGAACAAGGGGTAGCAATGCTTTCTTCCGTATTAAGAAGCCAGAAAGCAATTGATGTAAATATTTCCATCATGAGGGCATTTATGGTTTTACGCCAATATGCTTTAGGATATGCAGAACTGAATCGAAAGTTGGAAGATTTTATGATAGAAACCAACATGCAATTCAGCGATATTTATCAAGCGCTTACAGAACTTGCTTCTCAAAAGGAGGAAGAAAACAAGCCACGTAAACGAATAGGTTATTATGTCCAGGGTAATGAAGATAAATAGTTGTACATGTAATTCCATTAATTATGAAAAGAAATGAAATTTGTATGGGTTTACTAATAGTGATCAGTATTATTTGGGGAAATATCTTTGATGTAAAATCACAACTATCAAATGAGGAAATTAAAAATGAGTATTATGTAGCGGCTTACATCTGGCCATCCTGTCACGATGATCCATTAGCAAGGGAAAAACTGTGGCCGGAAGGTATCGGCGAATGGGAAGTGATAAAAAAAGGGAATCCCAGGTATGAAGGCCATTATCAACCACGACAACCCTTGTGGGGGTACGAGTTGGATAACGACCCGGAAGTAGTTGAACGTTGGATAGACGTGGCCGTTGAACATGGTGTGAATATATTTGTCTATGACTGGTACTGGTATGAGGAAGGTCCTTATCTGGAAAGTGCTCTGAATGATGGTTTTTTGAAAGCCAAAAACAATAACAAAATGCAGTTCTACATCATGTGGGCCAACCATGATGTAAAACATAACTATTGGAATTATCACCGTTATGGAGATGATGAGTCTATCTTGTGGGATGCCAAAGTTGACTGGAAAAATTATAAGATCATTGTCGACAGGGTGATCAATCAATATTTTAAACAACCCAACTACTTTAAAATAAATGGTGAACCTGTTTTCTCCATTTTTAGTATTGACAAGCTGAAGGAAAGTTTCGGCGGTAGTTTAGAAGAGACCCGGATAGCTTTGGATTATTTCAGGGATGAAGCAAAAAAGGCCGGGTTTCCGGGACTTCACATCCAGTGGAATCAAGGAGGAGGATCTCTTATGTCGGAGGAAAGAGCCTTAGCGTTCAAAAAGAATGTTGATGAAATAGGGTTTAACAGCGTAGCCATGTACAATATGGGAGGAATGGATGAAGATTATCTTGTGTATGGAGCCAATTCAATCAAGATAAGGGAACAGATGAACAAGATATTGGACGTTCCCGTTTTCCCGTGCGTCTCAATCGGATGGGATGACACGCCAAGATTTCCCAAAAAGGGAATAAAGGACACAGTGCATCATCATAATACGCCCGAAAGCTTTGCCGCACTGCTTTCAAAAGCAAAAGAATATGCCGACCGGCACCCGGGACAAACAAAACTGATCACAATTAATGCCTGGAACGAATGGGTAGAAGGTAGCTACCTGCTACCGGACATGCTACATGGTTTCGATTACCTGGAAGCAGTGAAAGATGTTTTCATTGACAAAAAATATGATCGTTATTAACTAATCAATATTTGATTATAATAGTCCTATAAACATAATGTTAAACTTGAAAACACCCAAAATCAAATTTCTTGGGTTGGCAACCCAAGAATCACAAGCAAACCATAAAAATGAAGATATAACATATTCTCAATATTTTTCAATAAAAAAATTTACAATCATGCTAACAGCCGGTAAATACCTCCAATCAGCCATCCTCAGTATGATCCTAGTCCTCACTTCCGGATGTGCTGATTCGGACAGGCTTTCAATATCAGATCTTACCTGTGAAAGTTTAAAAGATCCCCTGGGAGTTAATACCCTCCTCCCCCGGTTCAGTTGGAAAAACAATTCCATCCGGCAGGGAGCAACTCAAACAGCATATCAGATTTTAGTGGCCGACGACATAAAAAAACTGAATGAAAAAGAGGCTAACCTATGGAATTCCGGAAAAACACCCTCATCCTCCAATATATGGGTTGAGTATGCCGGAAAATCACTCCAGTCCGGACAACTCTCGTTCTGGAAAGTACGTGTATGGGGCGAGAACGACGATCCATCTTCATGGAGCTCCCCTGCCCGATTCGGCATAGGACTGCTTGATAAGGAGGATTGGACTGCATCTTATATCGGATATCCTTCCGAAAAAGGTTTTCATAGCTCCCCCCAACTGAGAAAAACATTTTCTCTCAATAATACGGATAAAAAAGGTATCTATCTCTTACATGTAAATTCGCTCGGCTACCACGAAATATATGCGAACGGTAAAAAAGTAAGTGATGATGTGTTATCACCGGCGGTATCCCAGTTTAATAAACGCTCGCAGATTGTTACGTATGATGTGACGCCACTCCTTAAAATCGGAGAGAACGATCTGATCATCTGGTTGGGAAGCGGGTGGTACACCGAAGGGTTGCCGGGAGTTACGGGAAAAGGCCCTGTTGTAAGGGCGCAGATGGAGTGTGTTCACGGGGAAACAAAAGAGGTTGTTTTATGCACTGATGCTTCCTGGGTGGGAAGAGAAAGTGAATATAGCCGCATCAGCGACTGGATGACGGGAAGGTATGGAGGAGAAACCGTTGCTGGTAATCTGGAAGCACGGAATAGAATTTTTGAAGTGCCCGATGAATTGAAGTGGGAAGAAATTGCGATTGCTGAAGTACCGGAGCATGAAGTAACCCCTCAGATGGTTGAACCCAACAGGATCAAGGCAACCATACATCCTGCCGAAATAGAAAAACTGAACGACACCACTTTGCTGGTGGATATGGGTAAGTGTCTCACCGGATGGTTTGAAATAACTTTTACCGATCTGAAAAAATCACAGGAAATTGTCCTGGAGTACGCCGATCATCTGAATGAAAATGGAGAGTTGGTAGACCAGGGACAAAGGGATAAATATATTGCGTCGGGTAGCGGAACAGAATATTTCATCAACAAATTCAATTATCATGGGTTCCGCTATATAAAAATCTCTAATCTGGAACAGGTGCCCCTATTAACAGAAATAAAAGCCCATCTTATTCACACCGATTTTGAAATCGCATCTACATTCGAATGTTCGGACAAGGATATGAACCGTATCCACGACATGGTCGCCTATACGCTCCGTTGTGTGGGACTTGGCGGGTATCTGGTAGATTGCCCCCAATTGGAAAGATTGGGATACGGAGGGGACGGGAATGCGTCTACCGTAACGGCCCAGACCCTGTTTAACCTGGCTCCGCTTTACAACAACTGGCTTCAGTCATGGGCCGATGTGATCCGTGAGGACGGCAGTATGCCTCACACGGCGCCCAATCCTTACGCTGCCGGTGGAGGCCCTTACTGGTGCGGATTCATTATTTCGGCATCATGGAACACATACCAGCATTACGGGGATCGGCGCATACTGGAAAAATATTATCCCGTGATGCAAAAATGGCTCGGATACGTCGATGCACACAGTGTGAATGGATTATTAAAAAAATGGCCGAACACCGAATACAGGAACTGGTATTTGGGAGACTGGGCCACTCCGGAAGGGGTTGGCAATCCCGACCATATCGATGAACGATCGGTAGACCTGGTAAGTAATTGCTATATTTCCGTCTGTCTTGGTCAGATGAAAAATATAGCCGGAGTGCTGGGGAAAACAGAAGATGTGGAATATTATTCTGAGAAGAGAGCGCAATTGAACAGGACAATCCATGAAACTTTCTTCGATATGCAACAGGGCTATTATGCTACCGGATCACAGATAGACTTTATTTTCCCGATGCTTGCCGGAGTGACCCCTGAAGAGTTAAGAGAGGGTTTTACCAATATATTGATTGAAAAGACGAAAAAAGAATATGGAGGTCATTTGAATACCGGCCTTGTTGGCATACCGGTAATGATGGAATGGGCCGCAAAGGTTCATCAATCCGATTTCATCTACTCCATGCTGAAAAAGAAAACCTATCCCGGATATTTGTATATGCTGGAACAGGACGCCACTGCCACATGGGAGCATTGGAACGGAGAAAGAAGCCGGATACACAACTGTTACAACGGTGTCGGACAATGGTTTTACCAGACCATAGGAGGTATTCGCTCCATTCCCGGTAAACAGACGTACAGCGAATTTTTGGTCGATCCGCAAATCCCGGAAGGGATTACCTGGGCTAACACGACTCAGGAAACTCCGTACGGGAAAATAGGGGTGAACTGGAAATTATATGATAAAAAAATGACCATGGAAGTAAAGGTTCCGGTAGGTTCGCTGGCAAGACTTATTCCTCCCAAAGGCACCATAGCCATGCATGTGGATAATGAACCTATTCCGGTTTCAAATGATCCTATTCTTTTAAATAGCGGAAAATATTTCGTAGAATGTTTTTTTTAGTATCATTTTTCCTTCTCCCATGGCGATAGCTTCTGACTCCCAACATCTTTAACATAAAATATCATTTTAGTTAGCTCCCATATCATTTTTCACACTAAAAAAAAAGTTATAGAAAGGTATCTTTGTAAAAGTTTTATCAGAAAAAACATCTGAAAATTTAATGATCACATTTTATTTAGATGATCATACCAGATTAAAATAATCTGTATATCTATTGGTGATTTCAAGTTTGATGCAGGATGAACCTCCTGATTACGTAAATATTAAGTGAAAAATCTCACTTTTAAAAATTGAACTATGGATCCATAACAACATTTAAAATGAATTATTATCTTTGTATCGCATTTGTGATACGAATATAATATAGCGCTTTTTTGGCCCTTATAACGAATCCGCAAAATTCAATCCTGAGGCCAAAGAATGGAAGCGCCCTTAGTAATAAGGGCGTGGACATTGTTTTATTCTCAGGAAAAGGCCCTTGCGGAGCCCGTTATAAGGAATAACGACAATCGTCCGCGCCTCTTTTTTATATCCCCGCATATACATCAGAGTGTATAACGAATAAGATTTTATAAGTTCGACCATCGGCTGTCTTATTCTATAACCAAATATCTATACTTCGCACGTACGATTGCCCGTTAACCGCACCGGGTTTCAGTTAACTGCAAACTCTTTCCTCTCTCACCCGGCATTAACCGGAAATACCCGTTTCATTTTTCAATAAACGCCGACAAGGCATTTGCCATTTGTAACGGATCAAATTCACCGTCGCATGCAGGCATATAATATTATACCAACAATACAAATATCTTTTATTAATCTAAACAAATGAAAATGAAAAGAAAATCGAATCTATTATTATGTATTGCCCTTTTCTTACCATTATGCATGGCTGCACAACAGGTTCAAGTGAAAGGAAAGGTAATTGAGGCGGAAACCGGGGAACCCCTGCCCGGTACCACCGTACAGATTGAAAGCTCAACCAGAGGGGTGACAACCGACATCGACGGCACTTTTGAGATAAGGGCTGCTCCATCCGATAAGTTGGTATTCGCTTTTCTGGGCATGACGTCTCAGACCATTGAAGTAGGTACTCAAACCTATATTGAGATAACCATGAGACAGGCCGCAAGTGAACTTGACGAGGTTACAATCGTAGCCTTTGGTAAGCAAAAAAAAGAAAGTGTGATCGGATCCATTACGACTGTGAATACAAAAGACTTAAAAACACCTTCGAGTAATCTGACCACAGCATTGGCCGGTAATATGGCTGGTGTAATCGCTTACCAGCGAAGTGGAGAACCCGGACAGGATAATGCCGATTTCTTTGTCCGCGGTATAACAACTTTTGGGACAAACACCAACCCTTTGATATTAATTGACGGTGTGGAACTCACATCAACCGATCTGGCCCGCCTCCGCCCGGACGACATTCAAAGTTTTTCGATATTGAAGGATGCTACCGCAACAGCTTTGTACGGTGCCCGCGGTGCAAATGGTGTTGTTTTGGTAACTACTAAACAGGGAACTGAAGGTCCCGCAAAAATTTCATTCCGCTTCGAAAACTCGATATCGGCTCCTACGCAAACTGTTGATATAGCTGATCCTGTGACTTATATGAAAATGCATAATGAAGCGATCCTTACCCGGGATCCCTTAGGATCCATCCTGTATTCGCAAGAAAAGATCGAAATGACAGAGGCCGGCAAGTATCCCCTTATTTATCCCGCTAACGATTGGAAAAAAATGTTGTTTAAGGATTATACCATGAATCAGCGTGTGAACCTGAATGTCAGTGGTGGAGGCGGGGTTGCCCGTTACTATGTTGCCGGCTCATTTAACCGCGACAACGGTATCCTGAAAGTGGACAAACGCAATAATTTCAACAACAACATAGCCATTAATAATTACGACTTACGTTCGAATGTAAATATTGATGTTACCAAAACCACCGAATTGATTGTCCGTTTGAGTGCCAATTTCGAAGAATACGAAGGTCCCCTGCTCGGAGGAACCGAAATGTACAATATAACGGTACATTCCAATCCGGTGCTTTTCCCCGCCTATTACCCTGCAGATAATGAATTCAAGTATGCAAAGCATATTTTGTTCGGGAACTATAACAACAGTAAAATCAATCCTTATGCAGAAATGGTGCGCGGTTACAAGGAGAAGTCGCGTTCGCAGATATTGGCTCAATTAGAATTGAAACAGGATTTAGCTTTCATTACCCAAGGGCTGTCTGCCAGGGGAATGGTGAATGTCAGCCGCTTATCGCAATTTGGTGTGAACAGGTCTTATGATCCGTTTTATTATGAAATCAGCAACTATAATCGACTGAACGGGGATTACAAATTGTTTGAAACTTATATTGGTACAGAATATTTAGGATATTATGAATTGAACTCTGACAGGAAACAGAATTCCTCGTTTTATTTTGAGGGAAGCTTGAACCATGTTCGTGATTTCGGAAAACACAATATCAGCAACCTGTTGGTATTCCAGGCTCGGGAGACCTTGAATGCAAACGAAGGTTCATTGCAGCTTTCGCTTCCTTCCAGAAATATTGGATTGTCGGGGCGTTCAACCTATTCGTATGACTCCCGTTATTTTGCCGAATTTAACTTTGGATATAACGGAAGTGAACGTTTTGACAAAAATAACCGTTTCGGATTTTTCCCTTCTGCAGGCGCCGCATGGCTCATTTCCAACGAAAAGTTCTGGGAAAATATGAAACCTGTCATTAACAACCTAAAACTGCGTTATTCCTATGGTTTAATTGGTAACGACCAGATCGGCAGTGATTACGACCGGTTCTTTTACCTCTCGGAGGTGAACATGAATGATACTGGCCGAAGAGCCGTTTTCGGACAGGAATACAATACTTCGTATAACGGAATTACGGTTAACCGGTATGCCAACCCATATATAAGCTGGGAAAAATCATATAAACAAAATTTTGCCCTTGAATTAGGTTTGTGGAACGAACTGAGTATTATTGCCGAGTATTTTACCGAAAAAAGAGACAATATCCTGATGACCCGGTCAAGTATTCCCAACACAATGGGTTTGACTGCGACTCCGAGGGCAAATGTCGGCGAAGCGTCGGGCAAAGGTGTGGATATGACTTTGGAGTACCAGAAAAGCTGGAACAAGGATTTTTGGACATCGGCACGCGCTAATTTCACTTATGCCACCAGCCAGTATGATGTATACGAAGAACCGGAATACAAAGAACCCTGGCGCTCAAAAGTGGGTTTGTCATTAAATCAGGCAACCGGGTATATTGCCGAAAGGCTTTTTGTAGATGATGAAGAAGCTGCCAGTTCGCCGCCACAGTATGTAGGTACTTCTCAATATGGCGGAGGTGATATCAAGTATTTGGATGTAAACGGCGATGGAAAAATAGATGCTGCCGACCGCGTACCCTTAGGCTATCCAACAGTACCTGAAATTGTTTACGGATTTGGGATTTCAACGGGATTTAAAGGATTTGATTTTTCGGTATTTTTCCAGGGGGCAGCCCGGCAATCGTTTTGGATCAATGCATATAGTACTGCCCCTTTTATTAGAGACGCCCAGATTCTCCAAGCTTATGCCGACAGCTACTGGTCGGAAGAAACACAAAATATATATGCTATCTGGCCCCGGCTCGACACAAAAATCAACACAAACAACGTCCCGGGAGCCTATATTGATTCAAATGGCGCATATCAATGGGTCTCAGACCAAAGGAATACATGGTTTATGCGAAATGGCAGCTTTCTGCGTCTCAAACAGATGGAGCTTGGCTATACAATACCCAAACGAATCACTGAAAAAATAAGAATGAATAATCTCCGGTTCTATGTCAGTGGAACCAATCTGCTCCTTTTCAGTAAATTTAAGATGTGGGATGTGGAAATGGCCGGTAATGGTTTGGGGTACCCTATTCAGAGAGTGGTTAACTTTGGATTAAACTTTACTTTTAACTAATTAAGGATAAGCAATATGAAAAAATATAGAATGATAATATTTGTCGCAATAATGAGCTTAACGGCTTGTAGTGATTGGCTGGACGTAGTACCCGACGGTGTTGCTACCCTGGATATGGCATTCAATTCGAGAACTCAAGCCCTTAAATACTTGTCGACCTGTTATTCATATATGCCGAAAAACGGAGGCTCGGGCGACCCTGCCACATTGGGAGGAGACGATATATGGACCAGGAATACTACCCATTTTTCTAACCGCTTCTCCCTTGCCGGTCTTGATATAAGCGAGGGTAGGCAAAACGCCACCAGTCCGGTACTACCAAGATGGAGCAGCATGTATCAGGCATTACGTGTCTGCAATACTTTTTTGGAAAATGTGCATTTGGTTCCTGACCTGCAAGCCTGGGAGCGTGAACAATGGATTGCTGAGGCAAAAGTTTTAAAAGCTTACTACCATTTTAGCCTGATACAGATGTATGGCCCGGTACCCCTGATCCGTGAAAACATGCCGGTGGATGCAGATGTGTACGCTGTGAAGGTAGAACGCGAACCGGTTGACGAAGGTTTTAATTATATAGTGCAATTACTGGATGAAGCCAGCGAAGGTGATATGCTTCCCACATTTGTACTTGATCCGGCAAGCGATTATGGACGCATTACCAAACCCATTGCCCTTTCGCTGAAAGCAAAGGTGCTGGTAACAGCGGCAAGTCCTTTGTTCAACGGCAATAATGATCAGGCAACTTTGAAAAATCATGACGGCACACCCCTGTTCAACACAACATTCAAACCCGAAAAATGGGAACTGGCAATGACCGCATGCAAAGAAGCCATTGATATTTGCCATGAGGCTGGGATGATGTTATATACGTATGAAGATGCGGCCAACAGATATAACGATACGACCGTCCTGAATGTAACGCTCCGAAATGCTTTTAACCTGCGTTCGAACAGTGAAATTATTTGGGCAAACACGCAAATGATTTCAACTCCTGCCAGTGGCGGGATGATTCATGCATCAATGCCGAAACTGAATCCGGATTATATCAATAGCAATGACATTTGCAAATGGTTGGGCATGCCGATCAAAATTGCCGAAATGTTTTATACCGCTAATGGGGTCCCGCTTAATGAGGATAAAACCAGAAATATCGGAGATATTTACAATCTGAGAACCGCACAGGCAAAGGACAGGCTTTATATTCGGCAGGGAAGGACCACTGTTGATATGCATTTCGACCGTGAGCCCCGTTTTTATGCATGGGTAGGATTCGATGGCGGCGTGTGGTTCGGAGCAGGGCAATATAATGATAAGGATGCATCATCGTTAAGATACCTTGCCTTCAAAATAGGCGAAACGGATGGTACCGAGGGACAGGGTAACTGGACAGGCTATATCCCTAAAAAATACATTCCTTATGAAGCCCAGCTTAATGCGATCAACAATATATCTTCTCCAAGCTATGCCTGGCCTATCATGCGGTTGAGTGATCTATACCTGTTATATGCCGAAGCGATAAACGAATCCGAAGGCCCTAACGGAGCCAATAGTGCCGAATTATTCCAATATATCGACTTGGTCCGCACCCGTGCCGGTTTAAAAGGAGTGAAGGAATCGTGGGATACATATACCAACAGCCAGAAATACAATACTCAGGCAGGTATGCGTGAAATTATACAAAAGGAACGCTTGATCGAACTTTCGTTTGAAGGACAACGCTTTTGGGACATACGCCGGTGGAAAACGGCCCCAACTGAATACCATACACCCCTGCAAGGGTGGAACATGATGGTCTCCACTATTGACGGGACAGAGGAAGAGGTCAACCGGATGATGTACCAACCGCAACTTTTGTTAGAACAAAAGTTTAGCATACGGGACTATTTCTGGCCTATCAGAACCAGCGATATTGAAGTGAATCCAAACTTAGTACAAAATATTGGATGGTAACAATTAAAATATTACATCATGAAGAATAGAATAATATATATCATTATTTTACTAATGCCGGTTGTATGGATCAGTTGCAAGGAAGAGGGACGCATTGATTTTATTGACGATACTGTACCGGCTCCTGGCCAAGTAACGAATGTGACAGTATCTAACAAGCCGGGAGGAGCAGTATTGACATATACATTGCCGGTAGATAAGAACCTGCTTTATATCCGTGCTGAATATGAGATTCAACCTGGCGTAATACGCGAAACAAAATCGTCGTATTTCAAGGATTCCTTGGTTTTGGAAGGATTTGGCATCCCGGGTACTTATGACGTTAAACTGTACTCCGTAGGGAAAAATGAAAAAGCATCAACACCTTATATTGTACAAATCAACCCAACGACAGCGCCCGTGCGATTGGCAAACAAAAAGTTCAGGGATACTTTCGGAGGAGTGGCTATCGATTTCGAAAATCCGGAAAAAGCAAGCCTGGCAATCGTGTTGATGGCAGATACGGCGAATCTGGGTTATATGAGTGAGCTGATTACTTATTATACCGCTATGCCAAAAGGGACTTTCACGTATCGCGGTATTGACGGATTAGATCCCGTAGAACAGGAATTTGCGATGTATATCCGCGACAGATGGGGTAACTATTCCGATACCTTGACAGCGAAGGTGACGCCATGGTTTGAAGAGTTTATTCCTAAAGCTACATGGAACGATTATACACTGCCTGGTGATATACCTCCGGTTAATTCAAGCTACTCAATAAAAAGAATATGGGATGAGGTATATGATAACGATGGATTCCATGGTATGGAAACCCAAATGCTTCCCCATACCCTCACATGGGATCTGGGAAAAACCGTCAAATTAAGCCGTTTAAAATATTGGCCCCGCAAACATGCAGACGACAGATGGAAGAGAGGGCATGCAAAGATATTTGAAATATGGGGCTCGGTTTCTCCCAATCCTACCGGAGAGATGGACGACAGTTGGATACCGCTCGGCAGGTTCGAGTGTGTAAAGCCATCAGGTCCCGGAACCCAAATTACCCAGGAAGATATTGCTTTTGCAGAGGAAGGCATTGAATTTGAATTTGGCGTGACTGATTTTGCCCCGGATCCTTTTACTCCGGTAAGGTATATCAGGTTCAGAACCATATCTACCTATGCCAATGCCTCATTTTCGACTGTGCATATTTTGGAATTGAGTTTCTGGGGAGAATTAATGAATTAAAGTTAAACAATAAAAAATCATTTATGATGAAGAATACAATATTTGTCATCTTTATTGGGATCATCTTGGGATTCTCTTCATGCGATAGCCAGACAGACATTTACGAAAAATATGTCGTTCCCAACGGATTAATATACCCGGGACCGGCACAAGATCCGATTGCATATCCCGGTGATAAACGTATCAAAATATCGTGGTTGAGAGGTACCGATCCCAGGGTACACAAAGCAAGAATATTCTGGAATAATTACACCGACTCAGTTGAACTGCCTGTAGCTGCCGACATAGATACTGTCAGCTATATTATTGCCCCGATTACTGAAAACACCTATTCATTTATGATTCACACTTATGACGACGAAGGGAATATGTCTATTCCTATTGAAGTGTTGGGTACAGTGTATGGCGATAATTACAGAGGCATGTTGACAAACCGTTTGTTGAAGAGTACATATTATGATGGACAAGATCTTAAACTAAACTGGGGAATAGCAGAAAATTCTGAAGTAGGCATCCATCTGAACTGGACTGATACAAATGGTACCAGCCAAAACATGGATGTTGACGCATCGGAGACTGAAACGCTGCTTCCATACTTCAATATCTACAAACCCTTGTTTTACAGCACCACGCATAAACCAGATTCATTGGCTATAGATCTGTTCCAGGCAACAACGGTCGAAAAAATGGTTGATCCGGTGATATTGATTCCAAAGACTACCTGGGTTGCCAATATGCTGCCGGGGGATATGGGAATGAATAATAGTTATCCATTAGATCGTTTATGGAACAATAACTCAGGCGATTTCATGCACTCGGAAAATCCGGTAACCCTACCTTGTATGTTTACATGGGATTTAGGATTGAAAGCAAAACTGAACAGGATGAAGCTTTGGCCACGTCCCAATAATGACGACCGTTGGAGCAAAGGACATCCGAGGATATTTGAAATATACGGATCATTAAACCCCAATCCGGATGGCAGCCTGGATGACAGCTGGACTCTTTTGGGGACATTTGAATGTGTGCAACCGTCAGGAAACGGGATTAAAAATCCTTGGGAAGCTCCTACTTCGGAAGACATAGCGCTATCCGACAGAGGATTAGATTTTGAATTTGTGCCGGGTGCCGGGGTCGATCCCGATGCAACGGTAAGGTATATCCGATTCAGAAGTCTTGAAAACTTCAATCCTACCCAACCCCCGCGTATTTTACTTGCCGAAATCAGTTTTTGGGGAACGTTAGTGAGATAAGTCCATTATCACTTCAAAGAAGGAACCGACCTAACAGGTTTTAAAGACCTGTTAGGTTTTCTATCTTACTGCATTATGATTTTCTTTACTTTTGTTATATAGAGGAAGTTCTCAGGATGATTGAAAATGAAATTTTCATCGATTTCGAGATAAAAAATAAAATTCATGCCATGAGGGAATGGGGCCAGTCCCCATACTACGCCGAATCCCTTTTCCGCCGGAGGAGATCCTTATTGGTAAGTATATTCCTTTTTCGGTTTCAGGAAAACAAGCAAAACAACAATAGCTGCCAATACAATGACTGCCAGTTTACTGAAGTCGGCACCCAGATGGCCTGCGTCCATTGAACTTCCCAGAATACGGGTGACAGCATATCCGCCGAATACGCCTGCCATGTTCATGATGCCGTATGCCGTTGCCCTGTATTTAGGTGAAATGATCTGACAAAGAATAGGCATATTATTGGCGTCGAACATGCCGAAACCCATACCGAAAAGCAAAGCCGCACCGATAAGACTGACATAACTATGCCCGAATCCAAGCAGGATCAGTGACGGAATGGTCAATCCCAATCCGATCACACTGGTATAGACCCTTCCCCTGATATTCTTCTGCACCCATCTATCCGACACGGGCCCTCCAATCATCACTCCGATAAACGAAGCAACGGCAATGGATATGGTGGCAATGGGACCCGCCTGTGCCATGGGAACACCCAGGTTTGCCGTAAATAGTGTCGGTAACCAGTTTTTTGTCGCCCACCCGGGTAAACTCGGCGCCATAAAATAGAATAACATTACCCAAAATGAGGCCGTGGCAAATAATACCGCAAATCCTTTCCATACAGGTTCTTTTTTCACTTTTATACCGGAACCTGCTTCCGGCATAACAATGGACTTTCCATGCCCTTTCTTTTCGTGCAGGAAGAGAATCAATAATACCGAATATAAGATGCCAATAATTCCGAACCAATGAAAAACAGTATGCCATGTATAGTTGGCAGCAATAGTCGCTCCAAATCCACCGAGAGCCTGTCCGGCATACAATCCGGTCATGTGGATGCCTACGGCAAGCGAGCGCGTCTTATCGGAATGGTAGTCGGCAATCATGGCCAATCCAGCCGGGATATAAAGCGCCTCGCTCACCCCCATGAAAGCACGCAACCAATAGACTTGCTCAAATGTTTGCGCTATTCCCATTCCATAGGTTACCGCCGACCAGGTAAAAAGACTACCCACAATCAGCCATTTCCGGTTGATCCGGTCGGCAATGGCACCGGCAAACGGACTTACCAATCCGTAAATAAGCAGGAAAATGCCCATTAGCCTCCCGAAGTTTTCAGCCACCGCCAATTCCGTTATATCCATTTGCATGGAAGATTGCAGCGTCGACAGCATCTGCCTGTCAAGATAGTTCAGCAATGCCACCATCCATAACAGTCCCACTACGATCCAGGGATATATTTTACTATTTTGAATCCTCATCATGATACAACCGATACTTTATACGATTATTGGATTTCTTTTAATGATACGGTCTGAAAAACCATATCAGCCTGACTGCTCTCATAAAGAATACCGATAGTTGAATCATTTACAGATGTAATACAGGAATATCCCCGTCCGCTATATTCATCCAGCAAGATATGTTTATCTTCGGGCCACAAATTGCCATCGTCGTAGCTCACTTTCATCGTAATATGATCACGTTTTGACGTAGAAGCAGGATTAACAAACAGCAACACAGATTTCTCAACACCATTTTCATGATACACATGCTTGTGAATGCTTGCCATACAAGTAGGTTCTATCAAGGCTTTCCGGGAAGTGGGGTGTTCCGTCCATGTCCTTCCCAGATCGGTAGTGATAAAGATAGATCGGCCGTTCACCTCTTCATTCCCCCGGTTACGGTTATCCCGCATATTCAGCATGACCGATCCGTCGGGTAATTGCACAGCCATACATTCTGTCGTATTTTTGGTAGCAGGATTGCTGGTAGTCCATGTCTTGCCGCCATCTTTGCTCCACGTGATATTGGAAAATGGTTCACCCGTCTCATCCCGTCCTTGTGTCGGGAATACCAAGGTACCATCCGACAGGGTGATTCCATGCCCCGGTGCAGGGGCAAATAACCACCATTCTTTTTTCTTGGCAGGGGTAATATTTATGGGTTCACTCCAGGTTAATCCGTCGTCAGTACTCTTTGTGATCAGGAACTGCGAAGTTTCCTTTACCCCGAATCCGGGTTGGGAACCTTTCGCATGCCACTGGTGAATGTGCCGGGCGCTATCCTGAGTGAGCCCTTCCACCCATTTACCCGTTTCACGATCAAGTACTCCATGCATCCAAAGCCCGGCAACATAGATATCACCAGTATTGTCATCTACCAGAATACAGGCATCGCTTACACCGTTGTATTTCTCCGGTAATCCGCCCCATTCATTCATATCTAATATCACCTGCATTGGTTGCCATGTACGGCCTCCGTCAGTGCTACGATTCATGCATATATCCATATGTCCTTGTAAATCCCGCGCACTTTCATACCTTGCATCATAAATTGCCAGCAACGTTCCCTTCTTCGATGTTGTCAGCCCAGGAATACGCGAAGTATGTACTCCGTCTTGCATATGCTGGCGTACAGCTACCCCTACTCTGAGGCTTTGTGCATTAACGGACGGAACAGGTATCTTCCCAATATCAGTTGAAATGCTTTTACATTGCGCCTTGATTCTGTGTGTCAGATCGACATTTGTTTTTAACGTAACCGAAACCCAGAACGTAAGTGTATCTTCGGTAATGTTGGAATTATCTTCAAAAGTAACGATAGGGGCAGGTGATTGCACTTCACCGATAAGATTATCAGTAGTAAACCGCCCGTCACTGTCGGATTTAAAAAGAGATACCCGCTCAATATCGTTCAGATCGGTTGTTCCATCCAACGAAATAACGACCTTTTGCAACGAGTAATCCATCGGCTGTTGCCGGATCATTTCAACCTTCAATACGGGATTGGCCTCTTTTCCCGTTAATACCGGGAGAACAGGATTTTCTACCCTTGTGGAAATCTTATCTGTATGATTTGCACAGGACAATGCCAAAACAAAAAGGAGAACAGACAATATCTCTCTCATATTATTAAATATTTATTTCCATGCAACTTATTCATTACTTCATTTGCCTTATAAGTTTTACAATCCTTTTAATTGATAATCTCTTTATCAAGACTAACTGAAGAATCAAATCAGATCACATTCCAGAAAAACCGGAGAATTAAATTTTATTTATTCGCTCTTTTATTATCTACACTACTCTTTATAGAGGAGTCCATTTCATCCAAGGTAAAACGCAGGGAGACAATTGAGTGTTTCTTTTCTCCGGCTTTGTATTTAATATAAGTTGTTGCCAAAAAAGTTCCATCCGGTAATATTTCCAGACCGGGATAGCCACAATCGTTTCCGGCATAACTATGCAGCAGTTTTACACGATATTGTCCCAGAGTCTGACAAACAAGATCATTATAGTGACCTACCCATATAATAAAATGACCTCGTGTCGGGCTCAATGGAGCCATATCCCTAAATGCAACAACCAATCTTCCATCAGGAGCATATTGTGCAATATGCCGATCCCCTGTTAATCCCCAAGGCGTTTCAATAGGATCACTCCATGTTTCTCCTTCATCATCAGAAAAAATTACCAAAGAATGTCCATCCCTCTTATTATCTCTGATTAGACAGGCTAATTGCTTTTTATCTGGCGAGTAAAACACAAAAGGTTCGCAAGGAATATTATTTTCACCATTTACAACAACTACACGAGGTCGTTCCCAGGTAAGCCCTCCATCTTTGGAAATGGATTGGCAAACCTCGTTTTGGGGTGGTCCTACCTGACCTTGTGGCCTTCGGTTATACATTGCCAAATAATCACCGTTTTTAAGACGTACCATACTGGTAAAAGCCATAACACAAGTCATGTTCATACTTCTTACAGGAGACCATGTTTTACCTCCATCTTCACTGTAGCTCTGGGCGATATTAGGCTGAGCGGAATAAACCATCAGACGTTCTTTTCCTTTTTTGTCAATCATACGGTATATGCTCGGACAGTTTTTCATATCCTTCCAGTCAGCAGGTGACTCTACCTGCTCCCAAGTGAGTCCCCCATCAGTACTCTTTGCCATGGGACCTGCAACTCCTCCGTGATTAAAACTCCAGACACAAAAAATCGTTCTGCCATCTTCCATTAGAACAGTCGTAGGGTGTCCCTGATATATAGTTTCGGTTCCTGTAGCAATAATTATGTGCTTTTTCTTTTGACCAGAAATATCTATAGTAGGGACTGTAGAAATTCTACTACTTTTTACAGGTTGATGCATCATCAAATCCTCTATTAATACAGCTAAATCCTCTTTCGGTATTTTGGGAATTAATTGCCCATGTTGTCCGGCAGCCTTATCCTGCCAGGTATTGTTACCGTTAGGTAAAACCGTCATTGTACCATATTTTATGTCAAAATATTTGTCAAATCCCTTTACAGCCACTAATACGGCTGTTTGATCCCAACTGCTGCGCCCTTTTTTATCTGTTGGAATACACAAGGAATACGCATCTTTAACCGGACTTCCAGATATCTTTTCATTTGCCACCAATCTTAAGCCAGTTCTTATGTCAACACCAATCTGAAAACCACTTAAAATAACAGGAGTGGGCCAATCATTAAACACTTTTACCGAAGATATTGAATCCCGATATACATTAAATTCCCGTCCCTCAGGAAAAGAGCCTGCCATAGATACCAAATGCTTCACTTTCTTCCGGATTAGTTCCTTTCCGTCAAGTTCGCTATAGCTGTCTCCCTGGGTCTCCAACAGCATAGCAAGATTGGTAAAGAAACCTACCGTAACGATTGTCACGGAATTGTCCGGTTGTTTACTGAGCATTTTCCTGTATAATTCTACAGCATCAGGATATTTATCACTACTTTTTATTCGATGAGGGTATAATGCCGGTAGAATTTCACACCAATATAGCTTATCAACAAAACGTCCGTCTACAACATTTACGCCTTCTGTTGGTCCTCCGACAGGAATATCCGGTCGGCCAAAATAATGATTTAATACATCTATACAAGGAACAGCATTTTCATACATATTAGAAGATACTGTCGCTAAGATATTTACCTCTCCTTTGTCAGCAAGAGCATGTAACAAAGCCAATGCCCCCACATCATCATAATCAGGTCCCATGTCGGTATCAAAAATAATAGTGACCTTATTATCTTTTTGAGCGAATAAGAGATTATTCATATTGCAGAAGCAAAATAAAGCTACAACTAAATATTTGGCAATATCAATTTTCTTCATAAGAATTTTTATTTATATTTGATCGACTCTAGGGTAGATGGGAGGCAATTGTACCCTATCAATTATAACACCTACTTTTTTCAGCCCCTTCCTTAATTCCGGAATATCAATAGCCCCAAAAGATTTACCTTCCGCAACAACCTGTTTACAAGCCATTCCGGCAGCTTCACCCATGGCCATGCAAGGAGCCATTACCCTAACCGGACCTAATGCCTGTCCTTCGACACTGACGGCCCGCCCCGGACAAATAAGATTTTCAATCTTTTTCGGGATCATAATACGATAAGGAAGCGGAGTGCTCAATCCTTTTTCAACTTTGGGCTTGAATCCGCTTTTCTCATCATCAGCAAATGGTTGTATACTAGGCTTCTTCGGATCAGGAAGATCCCAACCATACATACTGTACCCTATATTATCTTCAAATGATTTCTCTTCCCGCAGGTCATTCACCGTAAGCATGTAATCTCCTATGATACGGCGTGTTTCCCTTACCCCCAATTGAGAAGCGACCGACTTTATTTGCGCATTTTTGAATCCGGGAAAATATTGTTGAAATATATGCATCAGTTCATGGGTCTCTTTACGTCCCCTCCGCATACCTTCGGACAATGATGTTCCGTCGGTTCCATCAACTCCTACTAATCGACAGGTGTTTATATAAAACTCATCTTTTCCTGGTAACTGGGTACATATGAAAATATCATAAGGGAAAGACCATATTCCGTCTTGTCGCAAACGGCTGATAAGGTCACGGAACTTCGGATCTCTATTCTTCTCCACTGCCGATATTAATTCTTCTGTATTCACATTGTAAGCATGAAAAATGAGGGAGGCAGGTGTCATAAGGCCATCCTCCCTCCTACCCTTAACTGTTTCACATCCGCTCCTGTAAGCTACGTCTGCATTTCCTGTAGCATCAGTAACGGCTTTTACCGGAACGGCAAATAATCCACTGCGATTAAATAATACAACATGAGTAATCCTATTTCCTTCAACAATCGTATCTACAAATTGGGTATGCAAGAGTACGTCTACTCCCGCCTCTTCCATTTTCTGATCCAAAAAAAGATCGATAGCAAACGGATCCAAAGGTATGCCGTGAATAAACCAGTTGAACCAGCCATAAGGATGGTAGTCTTTTCCAGGTTCTAAAAAAGGAATTATCGCATATCCCTTTTTTGCAGCTTCTTCGGCTAAAGTTTTGAACAGTCCACCAACTACCCATTCCCCTTCCTGAGTACGTCCTCCCAACCAATGAGAAACATGACCAGAAACGGCCATTCCTCCCAGTTGACCCATACTTTCTACCAATAAAACTCTCAAACCTTCACGTCTGGCAGATAGAGCAGCTGTACAGCCAGAAGGACCACCACCGCAAACTACTACATCGTAGGTTTCTATACTGTTAATCTCTTTTTCAAATTTCATAATCATTTCTCTTTTTCATTAATTCCTACGCTATAAATAGTCAAACCTTCTGTAGATTTAGTTGATTTGAACATGAAGCTGGCTAAATAGCCAATCAACACACAACTTATAATTCCAATTCCGCTATACAGGAAGAAATTTAACGGAGTAAAGGTCTTCACATACAAAAGTATCATGGCACTTGCTATAGTTCCAATAACTGCTCCTTTCCCATTAGCCCGGGATGAAAATATTCCGAGGATAAACACTCCGGTCATAGCTCCGGTAAATAATCCGGCAAATTCAAGGATTATGTCCCAAACCGAATTAATATCAAAGAATGTCATAATAACAGCAATTCCCGTTCCCAGAAGTCCTATGATAGTTGTTATAATTCTTGCCAGTTTTACACTCTGTGTTTCACTGATACGCGAAAGAATACCTTGCATAAAGTCCCGCATAATAACCGTAGTAGAACTATGTATTGAACTATCAACACTCGACATAGATGCTGCAAATATACCTGCTATTACAATTCCGCTCAATCCCACCGGCAAATTTTGCCCTATGAAGAAAGGGACAATCTCATCATTGGATATAGAAGGGTTAAGCATGTCCGGATTCATTTTATAGAACACATACAAAACTGTTCCCAGTCCAAAAACACATAATGCCCAGGGGATGGAAACCAAAGCATCGGTCCATAGAGCCTTCGCCGTTTCCTTTTCATTTTTTGTAGTCAAATAACGTTGAACAACCGACTGATCAGTAGCCATGCTACCGACTCGATTAAAGATATTTCCGATAACAATCACCCAAAAGACAGCGGCTGTCATATCCCAATCCATACGTCCCAGACTGAATTTATCATCGGCTAATGCAACTGTGAATATTTCACTCACTCCACCGTCTATGCTCACAATGACGTACCCTATGCAGAGAAAGATGGCTCCGAAAAGGATGAGCGCCTGGATAACATCAATCCATATAACAGCATGCATACCTCCTAGGACAGTATAAAGTGTAGCCAAACCTCCAATAATTGCAATGCAGAATAAGGTATTCATACCTGTTACAGCAGAAAGGGCTATAGCCGGAAGGAAAATAATTGCTCCCAAACGGCCCAATAACTGGAATAATAAATAAAGGAAAGCGATGAACTTGCGGATAAAAACATTGAAGCGCTTTTCCAGATACTCGTAGGCACTGGTGACATTCAAACGCCGATAAAATGGAACAAACGCATAAATTACTACCGGCACAACAATAAACCAAGTCATTACCCCTGCAAAATAACTCCAATTGGTTATAAAGGATTTGGCAGGGATAGACATAAAACCTATCGAACTGACTTGTGCGGCCATCATACTAAGACCGGCAGCCCAGAAAGGTATTTTCTGTCCTCCCAAAAAAAAGTCTTTCGAAGATTTATTCTTTTTCGAGAAATAATATCCCAACCAGACAATTAATAGCAAATAAGCGATCAAAGTGAAATAGTCGAGTATGGAAAAGACTCCTTTCTCCTCCACTTTGGCTGAAACTGTAAACACTTGTGAAGTGCGAATGCTTGGCCTTATCTCACCACCAGAAATAATAATCTGTCCGTTCCATTGGACGGCAGGGTTATTAATAACTCCATATGGCATTACTCCCACTGTAGACCATATTTTCGTGATTGTGTTCAATGAAAGGATATCCGGCGTAAATAGATAATTATCTTTTATCTCCATTATTTTATCCATATCGTGTCCATCTGAACCACTGAAAAGGAAAATATTGGAAGTACTGTAATTTATTGCAGGGGAGCCGAACACAGGACGAGGCAGATCCGGTAGTCTAATCCATTCAGATAAAGAGGGATTAGGACTGTTGTAATTATAATAATATGCGTCCGTCAAATATTCATTTCCATTTTTTCCTCCAAAATAGTAGAGACAGTCATTCTCTCCGTTCGATTGTTTGATCAATACTGCTCCTTGACGGCTCTTCCCGGGAATTTTTCCCTGAGCCTGCCATTGAGCTTCTTTCCCCAATCTGAATTCCAATTTCAGAAGATCATCGAAGGTATTCCCTGCAATGAATATGTGATTGTCAATAAATGTAGCAGAAAGATAGGAACATGCCTGAGGTAATTGAGGCAGGTCTGTATCGACAGTCACTTTTCCGGTCAGAGCATCCCATTGTAATAGCCACACATTATTACAATCATTATCATCTGTTTTCCCTCCGATACATAATAACCCTCTGTTAGTAGAAATGGATGCTCCATGTGCAATAGGATAAGGAAGTCGTCCCGCAAAGGACCATTTGTATCCGTTATTTTCCCGTCTACACACAAAGATAGAATCTGTATAAACTTTCTTTCCATTTTCCCATAATGGGGCATTAAAATAAGAACCTCCTGCAACAATCAGGACATCATTGTGTGTACCTGCAAAAGTTCCACCTAATCCGGATTTAACTGGCAATTCCGGTATTGAGCCCACCTCACTGTTTATCCAATGGAGCGGTTTGTCACTTTTATCCAGTATCCATTCTAAATTAGTACGGATACAATAGACAGGTTTTCCTTTCCCGGTTTCATAAAGTATCAAGATTGTATTGTTAGGTAAAACAGCGATATCACTGTAAGACACTCCATTCGGATCAAGAATTTTACTTACAGGCCATGTTTTTCCATTGTCCTCGCTTAAGCGAATGGTCAGGTTTTTACGGCCTTCCGGTGATTCGTTTTTACTATAAATCAAATAAGTTTTTCCTGTTTTAGGATCTGCAATTTTATTCAGCCCTCCATCACATTGGTTGGTTATTGGAAAATTAGTGTCAATTTTGGTATCTACCCAATTTATTCCGCCATCATGACTGACAGCAGAGGCCCGATGAGAATTTCGCCCTGGAATTGTATAACGGGCATTTATATAAACATCACCATTATCAAGTTCGACAATACGTGATTCATTCATATGAATATCTTCCCCGAAAGAAGAGCCAAAGTGCCAGGTTTCGCCGTGATCATCACTATATACAGTGGAAACACCATATCTCCTGTTTTCAATTGGTATAGGAATAGATTTTCCTTCTTTATCGATTTTACCCAATGCAGTTCGATTCCATATTTGGAGCAATAGCCGTCCGGAAGTCAGTTGTATTCCATGCCCAGGTCCTGGCATATGAAAAGTTCGTCCCAGATAATCACATGGAAAACCATTTATATCCCGAATAAAATTCCCTGCATCATCTGTATTGGATGTACCATCTTCCTTGACATGAAGTAAAGAAGTAATTTCTATCCTATCCGACCAGGTCTGACCATCATCATCACTATATCTGTAGAATACTTTAGTATAGCGCTGCAAATTCATCCCCGCAATTTCTCCTTCATTCAGTGAATAAAAAAAGAAGATACGTCCTGTTATATGATCTACAATAGGAGCAATATTTGTCCAGACTTCTTTTTTTCCCGGATCATCCAACGGATCAATGAGTTCTTTGTTTGTAGCCCAGTAATCTCCATTACTTTTTTCTATGTATATGTCAGGTGACCAAGTTAATCCTCCATCTATACTCCTCTTTAAAACAATATGATTAGGTGTTTGATCATGATAATTAATTCGTGCTTCGGTGAAAGCTAATACTGTACCTTTAGAACTGACTACTACACCAGGTATTCTGTAACCTTCCACGTCACCTTCTCCTCCATCCCAAACGATAGATTGTATAAACTGCGGAGATCTCCCAGAGGAGCAGGAAAAAAAGACAAAAGTGACTAATAATCCGATAATAAGTTGTACAATGGGTTGCTTTAATTTCATCTTTAGGGGTTTTGAAGTCTATTATTAGAAGTCCATCACAGACTGCATATCAATTTTTGATTCGAGATCAATAAGTTCATCTGTAGTCTGTGATGGGTAACTACTATTTACTCGTATCCCGGAGTCTGTGTGATCGCCGGATTCGTATTTATGGAAGCGTTATCCACAGGCCAAAGCAGAATATTCAATTCATTCTCGCGTCCTTTCAGCGTCTCTACCCGGTTAAAGACCTGTCCCATCCGAATCAAATCAAACCAAGCTTTACCTTCAGTTGCAAGTTCTTTCAGTCTCTCGTCAAGTAATATTATCTCAATTTCACTTTGCGTATATACTCCTGAATAATAATTATCTATCCCATAAGCTCGTTTAGCAATTTGGTTAAGATAAAGTAATGCCCCTGAAAAATTATTCCGGGCAATTTCAATTTCGGCTTTAAATAATAATGCTTCTGCATAACGGTATATCCTTATATCAGAATCAAAAATACGGGTACCCTCTTTCCATGTGCCCAAATATTTATTAATCCAGGAAAAATATTTACCTTCAGGATTAGTAAAATCAGAGATATTAACAGGGGCACGACTGTCATTCTCCACACTCCATAAAAAATCTTTATGCCGGGGAGTGATTGACACCCAATGAGCATGGCTTCCTACTTGAACAGGATTGTTGTAATATTCACTGGAAATGTTGACCAAACTAAGTAAGAAATCATTTGCAAAATAAGTCGTATTTTCAGATTCAATAAAGGCGATAGAGAAAATAATTTCATCATTATCATCGTCCCGAAATACATTTTCATAGCTATCTGACAGTTTGAGCCCTGATTGGAGAACCGTATTTATAGAGGTATCTGCCTTATCTATCGCAGCATTTCCTTTTCCATTTTGCTTGGCCTGCCAAAGATAAAAATCGGTTTGTAACATACAAATAGCCTCTTTTGTGACCTCGTATGGAATTTTACCATTATTGCCAACAAGGTTTAAAGCCTCAGAAAGATCTTTCTCTATTTGATCAAATACTTCATTCACCGGATTCCGGACAGGAAACAGACCTTCCTGATTATCAGATTCAAACCCTGTTATCAAAACCGGTGCATCCCCCCATATACGAGCGATTGTATAGTACATATGGGCTCTCAAAAAATAAGCACTCCCAATAATATGGTTTTTCTCAGCCTCGGAAGAAAAAGAGATGTTGGGTGTATGCTTAATTACAAGGTTACAATCGTTGATTGCATTATATAAACCTGCCCAGTTTGTACCCATACTACTCGGGATCAACTGGTTATTCCATACAGTACCGCGATTCACTGCACCGTTATCAATACCATTACCATAGAAACCTGTCCTATAATCCCCCCAAACGACATAATTAGTAGCGTAAGCTGAGCGAAAACGATTGAATGCTCCATTAAGCGCAGCTTTTGCATCTCCCGAATTTTCCCACATAGAATTTACTGTAATGGAACTTTTCGGGGTAAGATCCAGCATACTATCACAAGAAACAATGGACAATCCGATAAAAGAAAAGATCAGATTATATAGAATTGACTTTTTCATCTTTTAATATTTTTAAAGTTAAAACTCTAATTTGAATCCCACACTGAATTTACGTATAGGAGGATATCCTGTACCTGAATTATTGATCACCCCGACCTCAGGAGGTGTAGCCTGGACTGCAGTAAAATAATGCAGATTATTTCCGGATATAAAGACTGTCGCTGAATGCAAACCTATTTTACCCATTACTTTTTGAGGAATGGTATATCCAAAAGAAACATCACGAATACATAGGTAATCTCCTTTGAAGGTAACAATATCGCTGTCTCTCCTGTAATTCCAGTTTTCATTACTATCATGTGCTGCAATACGCGCCCATTTGGTTTTAGCCGCATCTCCGGGTTGTTTCCATGCGCCTAATGCCTCACGTACCAGGTTAGCATTACCATTAAAAGTAGACATCATATGATACTTGAAATCCGTATCAATTAATGTGTGGCCAATCGCCCAGTCAAGATAAACCCGCAAAGAGAAATTCTTATAATTAAACGTATTTGTTAAACCACCAGTGGAGTGTGGAACTGTAACACCCAATTCAAACTGGTCTACTTCTGTTATTTTCCCATCATCGTTACGGTCTTTCCATTCGTAATCGCCTGCAAATTTTTGACCTTTAGTAAATTTTCCGGTACGATAATCATAACCTCTTGCTAATTCGTCATACCTTGCATTGGCAGCCTGTTCTTCAGTATCTAAGATATATTCGGATTTATATCCATAAATCCGATAAAGGGATTCACCCTCAGCTATTCCCCCAAAACTCTTACCGTCAGGAAGATAAATACCCCCAATACGATTTTTCACCTGTCCGTTATCTGGAAGGGAAACTACTTTATTTTTCACATACCCCCAGGCAAAGCTGGTTTCCCATGAGAAGTCTTTGGTTTGTATATTCTTTGATGTAATTTCTAAATCAAAACCATAGAACCTGACAGAACCGATATTTGTCTCTATGGACGAAAAACCAGAGGTATTCGGAAGCGGCTTACTGAAAATCAAATCATCGGTTCTTTTGTTAAAAACATCAAATGTCAGTAGTATCTTGTCCTTTAAGAATCCTGCATCCACTCCAAAATCAACTTGTGTTGTAGTTTCCCAGGTAAGATTCGGATTAGGCATTGAAGTATTTACAATCCCCGCAGCATTATTATATTTGTAAGTTGCAGTATAGGCTCCTTGTGCAGTATAAATACCAGCAGCATTATTACCTGTTTGCCCGATACTTGCTCTTAATTTAAAAAATGATAGCGTCGAATTATTATTGAGAAAACTCTCTTCCGATGCTATCCATCCTACAGATGCTCCAGGAAAATAGGCCCACTTATGATTTGCTCCAAAACGTGAAGAACCATCTCTTCTGATAGAAGCAGACAGCAGATACTTATTTTGATAATTATAAGTTGCTTTAGCAAATACACTGGCTAAGACTTCTTCGGTCTTGGTAGTGGTCGCATTTGTTTTTTCCGGAGCAGCATTCAACGTTTCGATTTTATCAGAACTGGCACCTTGAGCAGCAGCAGTCAATGATTTTATATTTGTGTTTATATAAGATGCACCCAATAAACCTGAAATAGCGTGCTCACCAAAACTATTATTATATTTCAATAATCCTTCAAACTGATTTCTTTCGGTATTGCCCAACGTTGAAGTAGCCGGACGTAAACTATTGAATTCATTGGCTCTTTGGAATCCATCAAATTCTTCCGTAGAGAAATAAGTAGTAGCTGTTCCGGTGGCAATCAGATGATCCGTAATTCCCCAGTTGATGCCCCCTGCAACATTCGTTTGGCGTAAAATCGTTTCTCTTTGATGAATATTGACCCACCAGGGTAACGGAGCTGAAGTTGCATTTCCACCCTTTGCAGGAGTTCCATCATCATTATAAACTTTTGCTGTCGGGGGAAGGTACAACGATCTTGAAATGGCATTATTTTGACTACTATAGTCTTCAAGTCTACTTCTTTGGTAACTTATATTACTAAATAGACTCAGATTGTCTTTTACTCTATAGTCAGCAACTGCCCGGGTAGATAGACGATTCCAGCCGGTTCCCATGGCTACTCCTTTATCATCTGTATATCCAATAGAAGCCGAATATTTTAATTTTTCATTTCCTCCATCAACGCCTAAATAATAATTCTGTCGAAGTGCAGTACTGAAAGCGACATCCAACATATTGTTGTCTTGAAAAATCAGTGTCTTAGATGGATCCAGTGGATCAGGCATTGTCTTCCATCCGGCAGGAACTGATTCTCCCTGTCCCAAATAGCGTGTTGTATAAGAGGATAAAGATGAATTTCCGCTGCTATACCCATTATTATCCTGTTCATTCCATTTAGGATTCGGACTTCTAGCAACACTTGGACGGATAACCGATAGGTATTCCTCAGCTGAACAAAGATCGTAATAACGTTCTATCTGTTGCAGAGAAAAATCTGTTTGAAATGTTATACGAGGCGTTACTGAGGCTCCACTCTTTGTCGTTATAAGTACAATTCCATTGGAAGCCCGTGAGCCATACAAGGCGGTGGATTCGGCGTCTTTTAGGACTTGTATGGATTCAATATCATTAGGATTGACCTCGTTATAGCTACGCTCAAAACCATCAACCAATATTAAAGGAGAATTGCTTTTATTAATGGAAGACCCTCCACGGATAATAATCGTAGGAGATTCACCTGGTTGTCCGGAATTACCATACACTCTTGCACCGGCAACTTTACCTTTTAAGGCATCCATAATATTATTGACTGACATGTTCTCCAACTCAGCCGTATTGACTTTAGAAACAGCTGATGTTAAGGTCCTTCTTGACTGGGTTCCATAAGCAACTACCATAACCTCATCCAGTCCGACAGTCGAGGCATTCAGGGTGACATTGGCATGCGTCTGATTCGTAATTTTTATTTCCTGAGTTTGAAATCCCACATAAGAAAATTCTAAAGTGGCTCCCTGAGACACTTTTATTTCAAAATTACCATCTATATCCGTGACAGTTCCATGAGTAGAACCTTTGACTACTACTGAAACTCCCGGCAACGTTTCCCCTTCATTATCATGTACAACCCCCGTAACGGTTATTTCCTGTGCCATAAGGAAAGATAATGAAGTAAACAAGAAAATAAAAAAGGCTAAAAATCGACAATTTTTTCTCATCTTTGTAATGATTTTAAGATATCCGTATTTTAAAATTATTCCAGAAAGGGGTACTATTTGCAGGATGTATCCCTTTCTCTATTTTCCCCGAAAACCAATTCCTTCCAGATCTTTTCTGAGAGAATCGTATTCTTCTTTTCCAAACGGAGCAATGGGTAAACGACACTCTCCGCATTCGATCCCAATCAAATTCATGATGGCTTTTCCGCCTCTTACTCCTCCCCCGTATTTGATAATTACTTTGACCACTTCGATGGATTGCATCTGAAATACCCTTGCAGACACAAGATCTCCTTCTTCCATCGCTTTCATGATATTCAAATAAACGGAAGCCAAATAATTATAGGTACTCCCCACCCCGGCAACCGCTCCTAAGGCTAATCCACAGATGAGTATTTCATCATATCCATGTAGTACCTCGAACGCTCCATTGTCAAGATGGATACAGTCTCCCATTTCCATCAGGTTATTGTGCGTATATTTCACACCGGCGAGATTGGGAATCTCTTGTTTTCCTTCCTGTAAAAATTGCGCAACGGATAGACTAACCCCCGTCATCGCAGGCATGTTGTAATAATAAAACGGAAGTTCAGCAGCCGCAGCCGCTACCGGTTTAAAGAAATCTATAAGGTCACGCACCGAAGAAGGCTTAAAAAAACTGGGTGCAATGGAACCAACACCCCATGCTCCGGACTCTGCCGCATGACGGGAAAGTTCCACCGACTCGCGCTGGTTATCACTACCCACATGGGCAATCACTTTAAAGCGTCCTTCTGCAGCTCTTATCCAATGTTCCAGGATTAGCTTCCTCTCTTCCGTCGTCAATGAGGTGAATTCGCCCGTGGTTCCGCACACAAACACACCCGAGATACCCGCCCCTGCAATATGCTGTGCATACTGGTCTATGACAGCATAATGAATATCGCCATCAGGCAGCATGGGAGTAAAAGTTGCGGCAACCAATCCTTGTAGTCTCTGATAATTTTTCATACGATTTATTTATTTTTTAACATCAAAGTATATGGAACTCGCTATAATCATGTTCACTATGGTTAGTCGTTTTCTACGTTCAACATATAGTAAAAACAAGTTTTTCCTCTGTATTCACTTATCGAAAACGTTTTTGTATGTAAATGATTTTTATGCTCGTCTTATCTTAATTAACAATTAATATTTTACAATAATATGGGATATTATCCCGAACTATTTCTTCCCTGATATAATCCGGCCCTCATAAATAAGAGGTGTCCTCACTCCGGGTTTTATTTCTCCGCTGGTAATATAAAATTTGTTTTCCCGTATGGCAATATTGGTAGTAACAGGAACGGGAAAAGACATTATTTCCTCATAGACGAAAGTATTCGACATAGGATTGTATATCCGGACGATATTCTCGAATCCCGGATGTTCGTATGAGCCGGGAAGCAACTTCGTCACTCCACCGAAAAATACAATATTATCCAAATTCGCAAGTGCAGTCCCCGCCATCACCGGAAAGAAGCCCTGAAGTCGTGTCCATCTGTTCATATCCGGATCATACCTGTGACCGTCTGTTAATACCTCCACATAACCGGAGGAACGATAATCCCTCCCACTGAAAAGATAAAAACCGGGATACACTCCTTTTTCAAGGGCAACACTCACTCCATAACCCCGTGCATTACCGTCCCAGGAAGGCAAAGCAACCCATCCTTTGTCCTTATGATCAAGATCTAATACAAAAAAATGATTCGTTGCATCTTCTTCAATCATCTTTTCCTGACCGCCGGCTATATATATTTTATTATTCAAAAGCGCACCTGTAGCATTCGCTAAGGGAACCGGCAGAGACGGCCAATCATGAGAAAGCTTAAAAACTCCACCCTCCTTATAGATAAGAAAGACATCATCAAAGCACCGTTCTGCATTACATCCTCCTATACACAACAGACTTTCCGGTAATTGTATGGATACGCCATAAGCAATAGCGGCAGGCAGGAAATCGGTTATTATCTCCCATTGATAAAAATCTGTGGTATTTGCATATGCATGGTAAAGCGTTCTTTCCCAATTCTTTTTTCCTCCTTCCCATGGCATTTTATCGGGGAAGTTTGCTCCTCCTGCAATCACCAGTTCATTGCCGGCAAACCCCGAAAAAGCACCGGCAACACCTCTGTTTTCTTCATTATCATGAAGCGGGGGAAGAGAATTCGAATTATTCCATTCTATCCGACAAGGTAATGGCAGATTATCCATTGCATACGTAGCAGAAATAGTACTCATGGCAATTAAAAATGATATTATCGTTTGGTAACCCATTTTTGATGATGAATAGTTTCGTTTTTTTGTCGAATGAAAATCTTATAAACCTCGAAATGTTGCTCTAATGCTTTTCTATAACCTCCTTCATCATTTTCTTTCAAATAGCGTAACAGATCCTGATGGGTTACAATCCGTCCTTCTTCTTTGAGTTTAATGTTGATAGGAGCCAGGTATTCCTTGAATTTATCTTTTACGAAGGTCATAACCGGATGCACAATATTCTGGAATTCTGCGATGGTTTTATTTCCTGTTATCTGATACAATCTTGTGTGAAAGGTAAACTCACTGAAAGGTGCATACTCGTTGTTCTCATACATAATACCCACCTTCACAATCTCTTCGAGATCTTCTATGTCTTTCGGCGTAATATTCCTGAAAATGTCACTGCATATACCTATCTCTAATGCGATCCTGAACCCCAGGATATCAAATAAAGCATCTTCACTTAAGATACGGGGATCTACCACACGTTTCATCCCGCCCAGAATAGATGGTTCCGAAAGAATCATCCCCCGACGGGTACGGGTCTCAATCATCCCCATCATTTTTAACCGGCTCAACGCTTCGCGTAATACACTCCGGGCCACACCTAAAGAAGCCGACAATTCCATTTCATTCGGAATAGGATCTCCCGCCTTGAGATCTTTTTCCCTAAAATAGGTCAAAAGCTTGTCTTCCACCTGATCTACCAGTGTAACAGAATTATTTTGGATTTTCAGTCTTTCCATGTGTAAATGATATTTTCATTTATTTTGTACGTCTTGTACTAATTATATGATTTGTCTGACAAATAAACAGACAATATTATTAATAACCAAGAAATAACTCTCATTTTAACGAATAAAACTCAATTTTTAATCTTATTTCACTAATTAAAGCATCAAGGGAGTATCTTATTAACTTTTATAGGAATTAACATTCCATCCATATCAAATATCTTAGTCTTATATCATCTCACATGATTTACAGAATAGAAATAATGTTTTAATTTTGTAAGATTGAGTTTTATGTGCCGGAATTAAGTAACAATATCATTATACAAAAAACAACATGTCATTATTAAACCTGCTAACCATTTCACACAAGTTTCTAAAGCCGGGAGTTTTAATTATCCTGCTCATCTCTATGATCTGTACTCATAACACAGCATACGGAAATACCCTTCATCAATTCAGGATCATAAAACTCACTTGTGATTATCAACAAGAACCTCTGTTGGTTTCTGGCAAACCTCACTTTGGATGGCAACTGCAATCCGATAAGCAGGACGTAAGCCAATCTGCCTACACCATAGAAGTGTATACCCGCGTCAACGGAAAAGATGTGAAAATATGGGATTCGGGGAAAGTGCAATCCAATCAAAACCAACGGGTGCAATATAATGGGCCACAAATACCGGAACCGGGAAGAGCGTATTTATGGAGAGTCAAGGCCTGGGATGCCGGCAATAACGCTTCGGGATGGAGTGAGATGCACAGATTCCGGATGGCTCCATCGGATACAGGATTAAAGGCCAAATGGATCGGGGCGATCGACAAGAAAGATGCCCATATCCCGGAAGGAAGAGACTACCATGGATTGGCCATGTCGTCCGAGGCAGGTAAAAAATGGCAAAATACCCATCCACTCTCCAGAAGGAGTATCTATCTGAGAAAAGATTTCTCCACCGACAGGAAGATTAAAGACGCGATCATCTATATCAGCGGACTGGGGCATTATGAACTGTCGCTGAACGGAGAAAAAGTAGGCGACTCCCAATTTGACCCGATGTGGAGCGATTACGACAAGACAATCTATTATAACGCGTATGATATAACTGATGCCCTGCAACGAGACAATGCAATCGGGGTATTGTTAGGTAACGGTTTTTTTAACCAGCAAGGCGGCCGGTATGTGAAAATGCAGGTAAGCTTCGGGCCTCCCACCCTCTTTTTCAAATTGCATATAACCTATACAGATGGCACAAAGCAGGAAATGGCCTCGGACGAAAGCTGGAAATACTCCTTAAGCCCTCTTGTCTTCAATGATATGTATGGTGGTGAAGATTATGATGCAAGGCTGGAACAAAGAGGATGGGACAGCTTTGGATTCGATGAATCGGATTGGCATCCGGTAGTAGTACAAAGCGCCCCGGATGGTCAACTGACCCCGCAGGCAACCGCCTCCGTCAAAATAATGGAAACCTATTTACCTAAATCGGTGAAAAAAGTAGATGATGCACATGTTTTCGATATGGGACAAAACCTGTCGGGTTTTCCGATGATCAAAGTTTCAGGAAAACCGGGGGATAAGGTTCGGTTGACGGTGGGTGAAAAGATTCATGAAGATGGCACAATAGACCAGTCACGATCGGGATCGCCCTATTATTACGAATACACCTTGAAAGGAGGTCCGGAGGAGGTTTGGCATCCCCGTTTCTCCTATTACGGTTATAAATATATACAAGCGGACGGGATTAAGCCAAACGAAGTCGAATCCCATTTTGTATATAATTCGAGCGCCCAGACAGGCCGTTTTCACTGTTCCAATGAGATATTCAATGAGGCACACCGGATCATAGTGAATGCCATTAAAAGCAATATGCATGCTGTATTCACCGATTGTCCCCATCGTGAGAAATTAGGATGGTTGGAACAGATACACCTGAACGGCCCGGGACTATTCTACAATTTCGATCTGACGACATTCGCGCCGAAGATCATGCAGGATATTCGTGATGCACAACTGCCAAATGGCCTTGTTCCCGATATCGCTCCCGAATATGTTGTCTTCAAGGATGGTTTCCGCGATTCACCCGAATGGGGGAGTACAGCTGTCTTTCTGCCGTTTATGTATTACCGGTTTTATGGGGATAATTCATTGATAATAAAACATTACGACGTAATGAAAAAATATGTCGATTACCTCTCTTCCACCGCAACCGATCATATTGTTTCACATGGACTGGGCGACTGGTGCGATTACCGGAAAAACGAACCTTATGGTCCCTCGAAAAACACGCCGGTATCGTTATCTGCCTCCACCCATTATTATATGGTCATCGACTATCTGGCGCAAGCTGCTGAAATAACGAATAATCGCAACGATTTTACTTTTTATTCAAAACTAAGAAAGCAGGTTAAGGACGCATTCAACAAAGAGTTTTTTGATGAAAACACCCGTCAATACGGTACGGGAAGCCAGGCATCGAATGCCATGCCGTTGTTCGCAGGGATTGTGGAGCCTGAGTATAAACAAGCTGTTCTGGATAATCTGGTGAAAGATATACAGGAAAAAGGGTATCGGCTTTCCACGGGAGATGTCGGTAACAGATACCTGTTCCAAACGTTGGCGGATAACCGACTGAACGAAATCATGTACAAGATGCATAATCACCGGGAAGTACCCGGCTATGGTTTCCAACTGCAATTCGGCACTACCACGCTCACCGAACTATGGGATCCGAGGGATGGTGCGTCATGGAATCACTTCATGATGGGCCAGATTGAAGAATGGTTCTATAAATCGCTGGCAGGAATAACGACAGAGGACTACAGCGGTTTCCGGAATATAGTGATTGCACCTAAACCGGTGGGAGATTTGAAATTCGTGGAAGCTTCATACGACACATTGTACGGGACGGTTTCCGTTAACTGGAAAATCGATGGTGATCAGTTCAGAATGGATTTGTCCGTTCCTCACAACTGTATAGCCAAAGTCTATCTTCCTCAACAAGAAGATTGCCTCTCCGTCGGGAGCGGGAATCACTCGTTTACAACAACAATAACAATGGATGAATATGCCAATGTGAATAATGAAAATTCACTTTTACCCTTATTGTGATGATAAAATTGTACAGATCAATTATATTCCTTACACTCTTCCTTTTCAGTTATTCCCTGAAAGGCGAATTATCCTTTTTGCCGGTTGATCTGAAAACAGATCATCTGGAAAATCCCATTGGCATAGATAACCCTAATCCCAGGCTGACATGGAGGATTGAGGATAACAGTCAGGGAGCCAAACAATCCGCCTACCGGATTATTGTCGGTACCGACTCCCTGAAAGTAGTCAATGGAGAAGGGGAGATATGGGATTCCGGAAAGGTAGATTCAGACCGGCAACTCGTGACCTATAAGGGAACCAATCCCACACCTTTCACAAAATACTTCTGGAAAGTGATTGTATGGGATGGGGTGCAACAAACGAGTACATCCGGTATCCAATCTTTTGAAACCGGGATGATGGATATCAGTAGCTGGCAGGGAGACTGGATCAGTGACGGAAAGGATATCCATTATGAGGCCGCTCCTTATTTCCGTAAAAAATTTGAAACTGCCAAAGAGATCGCATCTGCCCGTGCATACATCGCCGTCGCCGGGCTGTATGAGCTCCATATCAACGGCGAAAGGATCGGGAACCAGCGCCTCGATCCGATGTACACCCGTTTTGACCGAAGAAACCTCTATGTCACGCACGACGTGACCGCCCAGCTTCAAAAAGGAGAGAACGTAATCGGAGTGATACTGGGCAACGGTTGGTATAATCACCAGTCGATGGCTGTATGGGATTTCCATCGTGCCCCCTGGCGCAACCGTCCCGCTTTCTGTCTCGACCTGCGTATTACCTATACCGATGGTACAGTTGAGACGATACCCACCAACCTGAGTTGGAAGAGATCGGATAGCCCGGTAATCTTTAACAGCATCTATACGGCAGAACATTACGACGCACGGCTGGAACAGGGGGGCTGGAGTGGGCCGGGATTCGATGACTCGCAATGGCACGGGGTAATGCTGCGTTCCGCGCCATCCGGCAATATTACCGCTCAACAACTCAGACCGGTACGTAATGTATTGACTTTACCCGCCCAATCCGTCAATAAGATTAATGAAAAGACTTATGTGTACGATTTCGGGCAAAATATGTCGGGAGTGACCCAAATAAAGGTCTCAGGTGGAGCAGGGACCGAACTGCGGATAAAACATGGAGAACGTCTGTATGACAACGGACGGATCGACTTGTCGAATATTGATGTGTACTATCGTGGCGACAAGGAGAAAGATCCTTTCCAGACAGACATATTGATATTGAGCGGAAAAGGAGAGGATGAATTTATGCCGCGTTTCAATTACAAAGGGTTCCGCTATGTGGAGGTAACGAGCACTGAACCGGTTAATCTGGATAAAAACAGTGTGACGGCTTATTTTATGCACAGCGACGTGTCACCGATCGGCAAAATTGAGACTTCCAGCGACCTTATCAATCAATTATGGAGGGCAACTAATAATGCCTATCTGTCGAATCTGATGGGGTATCCTACCGATTGCCCGCAACGTGAGAAGAACGGATGGACAGGGGACGGACATCTTGCCATTGAGAGCGCCCTCTACAATTTCGACGGTATCACGGTGTATGAAAAATGGCTGGCTGACCACCGGGACGAGCAACAACCCAATGGCGTATTACCCGATATTATTCCCACCGGGGGATGGGGGTATGGGACCCACAACGGATTGGACTGGACCAGTACCATTGCCATTATTCCCTGGGAAATATATAAGTTCTATGGAGACAGCAAGTTATTGGCAGATTGTTATGAGAATATCAAAAGATATGTGGATTACGTGGATCGTACAAGTCCTGAGGGACTGACCTTGTGGGGGCGGGGCGATTGGGTTCCGGTGAAATCACATTCGAACCTGGAACTGACCTCATCCGTCTATTTCTATGTAGATACAAAAATTTTGGCAGAGGCAGCAAAACTATTCGGAAAGGAAAACGATTGCCGGTATTACTCCGCATTGGCAGAGAAAATTAAAAATGCGATCAACAATAAATATATGGATCGGGAAACCGGCATTTACGCAAGTGGCACCCAGACCGAACTAAGTGTGCCCCTGCAATGGAAAGTGGTACCGGAAGACATGATACCCAAGGTAGCTTATAATCTTGCCCGCAAAGTGAAAGAAGCCGGATTCCATCTGGATGTGGGAGTACTGGGCGCCAAAGCAATTTTGAATGCGTTAAGTGAAAACGGTTACCCTGAGGTGGCGTATAAAGTAGCGGTACAGGACACATATCCCTCCTGGGGATGGTGGATTGTGAACGGGGCCACCACCCTGCTTGAGAACTGGGATCTGGATGCAGAGCGGGATATCTCCGACAACCACATGATGTTCGGTGAAATCGGTGCATGGTTCTTCAAAGGACTGGGAGGTATCTATCCCGATACGGCACAACCCGGGTTCAAACACATTATCCTGCGTCCTCATTTTGAAAAAGATCTGGCACAGTTCGATGCGCAGTTTCATTCACCTTATGGATTAGTTCAATCGCAGTGGGAATGGAAGAAAGGGAAAATAAACTACCAGGTTGCAATACCTGCGAACAGCAGTGCCACTTTGTACCTTCCCGGCTATGTGGAAGGAAACAGATCGATTGAACTGAGTGCAGGAACCCATAATTTCATGTTTACAATAAATAACTGATAGACAAATGAAACGAATAGTTTTTCTTTTGATTTTACTAATCCTTATCACTAATGAAGTTTTAGGAAAAAGTCAATCATCGGTGATACCCGTCAATCTTACTTGCGAATACCTGGTCAACCCCTCCGGATTGGACATAATCCTTCCGCGTTTCAGCTGGGTGCTGCAACCGACGGACGGTTCCGCTTATGGTCAGCGGCAGACGGCATACCGCATATTGGTCGGCAGTTCAAAACAAAAAAAAGCTGACAATTTCGGCGATATGTGGGACAGCGGATGGATCACATCAGATAATATGCAGCTGGTTGAATACGGAGGCAAACCACTTCAATCCGATAAAAAATATTATTGGACGGTAGCCGTAAAGGATGAAAAAGGGAATGAATCAATATACGCCAAAACAGCCGAATGGAGTACGGGATTGTTTTCCCACTCAGCATGGACGGCAAACTGGATCGGCACGGACGAAGCATACGATCCGGCAGAAGGGCCTAACAAGATGCAGGATCCCTGGTTCCGGAAAACTTTCGATTTAAAGGAAAAACCCACTAAAGCAACACTCTTTGTGGCGTCAGTAGGATATCATGAAGTATATGTCAACGGGAAGAAAATAGGCGATCACGTGCTTGCCCCGGCAGTCACAGATCATACCAAACGGGCACGCTATATCGCCTACGACATTGCCCCTGCGCTTACTTCCGGCAAAAACGTCATTGTGCTATGGCTGGGAACTTCATGGTCTATCTTCGGGCCTTATGCAACCCCGGATAAGCCCCGCACTCCCCTCGCAATCGCACAGACAGATATTTGGGCCAAAAATGGTCAAAAACTAATAAGGATTGCAACCGATGAGTCGTGGAAAACCTGTCCCAGTCCCAATATGTTGACGGGCAACTGGGGTTTTGGCGTAGGTGGTTACGGAGGCGAGATATGGGATGACCGTAAAGAAGTAAAAGGATGGAACCTGGCAACGCTCGATGACAGCGACTGGAAAAAAGCTACGGTATATACACCGGCACTGCAACTATCGGCGCAACAAGTAGAAACCAATAAACTGATGGACGAGATTCATCCCGTCTCCATCCAATCCCGCCCGGACGGAAGTTATCGTGTGGATATGGGAGTGAACTTCGCGGGATGGACACAAATCCCGGTAGAAGGCAATCCCGGAGATACCATCCGGTTTCTGTTTTCAGAGCGGGAGCAGGATGATATAACATTCGAACTGATGAATGCGTATGTGATCGGTCCTTCAGGAGAGGGCACCTTCGAGAACCGTTTTAATTACAGTTCCGGCAGATGGATCACCATCAAAGGGTTGAAATCGGCTCCCCAAAAAGAGGATATCAAAGGATGGATGGTGCGTACCGCTTTCGATGATGCAGCCCGGTTTGAATGTTCCGATCCGTTGCAGAACTGGATGTATAATACGGTAAAATGGACTTTCGAAAATCTCTCCCTCGGCGGATTTATCGTCGACTGTCCCCAACGTGAACGGTTCGGTTAT
>ERZ778021.368-NODE-368-length-86278-cov-8.242232_pt1 | contig 86278 bp, 69 predicted proteins | sample MGYA00375751_ERZ778021 | MGnify/ENA primary metagenome ERZ778021 (study PRJEB29350, sample SAMN05389814) | bioreactor metagenome | isolation source: Thiocyanate stock bioreactor | place: South Africa: University of Cape Town | collected 2013-08-29 ... | reverse complement strand
CGGTTCCGGATGACTCTCTGTGGAAAGGAATAACAGCTTCGTTGATTTAATAAATAACGGGTATCTATAAATAGTAGATACCCGTTTTTGTTTGCTATTATGTGCTTTTTACTGTTTTTACCATTTGGATATGAATACCCTGGGGTTTACATTCAGAGATACCCATCCCCAGTCCTGCCATGAATCCTGACTGCCTCCTTTATACATCTCCATAGTAGCTGTTCCGAAATAAACCGAGTATCCTCCCGATAATTTTACATCTTTACGTATTTGCCAATCGATGGTTAGATCAAGTTCGCTGCCCAGACTTTTGCCCAGATCGCTGGTAAGCCATCTGTCTTTGGGGTCTGTTGTTGACGAAAATAGGTGATAGTTTGCCTGAAGCACCACATCTTTAGAGGCTTTGAATGAAACTCCCAGCTGGTTGTCCCATAGTCCAGGAGCCATACCGGAAAGAAATCCGGATGCATAGTAATAATCCATTGCCCCGTAAAATTTGTGATGAGTTCCGTAAAGCGGATTGAAAGCTTTGTAAGTCCCCTCCGCTGGGTGGTTGTCGCCGCTAAGCCAATCGCTGCCCACGGTAAGTTTCCATGTATCGTTGAGTTTGTAGTCGGCTTTTAAAGCCCACATCCAGGCTTCTACCTTTTGTTTTTGTGCATTTTTCCCGGTCTGATAATAAAATGTGCCGTAAAGGTTCCAGTCGGATGTTACAAAATTAAGATTGGTACCCATCGTCTGCATATATTTAACATCTACAGGCGAAGAGCTTGCGCTACCCGGTACCAGCCCCAGATTAAGGAACAGGGCCGATATATTGAACTTTTTGCCAATTTGTTCCTTGTACCAAAGACCCTGCATGGTTTTATAGGGTTGAGCGTCGGTATAACTATAGTCCATTCCGGCGTATGGTTCTATTTTCTGATTATAGGCGAGAAGCAGGTGTGCAGAACGTATTTTGTTTTCGTATCCTACTTTAAGTGCATCGTGCCATCTGCCGGAAGTGTTCCAGTCCAATGTGCCTAAGATCCGGTCGTCGTCGTAAGAAAGCTGTTGCCTACCCGCTTTAACGAAAAATCCGTTGCCGAAAGGTAGCTGCAACCAAGCTTCGTTTAGCATGAACCGTCCCTCTTTTTCAATTTGCGGGTCTTGGCCCCATACGCCAACATGCTGGCCGGAAAGCTTCATGATTAGGTCGCTCCGCTTATATTCCATGGAAAGGCGAGCCCGGGTGTTGACAAAAAAAACGGCACCGTCTCCGGCATCACGGGGGAATAAGGTCCCGTTCCGGTATTCAGCCCGCGGGCGTATCTGTGTACTGATGCTGAATTCTTCCTGTGCATGCAAAGCTGTGCCTGTAACTAACAGAGCACATACAACAAAGAGTTTAACCGGTGTTTTCATTTTGTGCGTCGTTTAATGGTTTCACATGTTATATACATGAATGCTGTTTCCTTGCGCTGCAGGCAGGTAATTAATGCCAAACCAACACATTTGAAGCAGTAAAAAGGCAAAAATAAGTATTATCAGTGCCGGTGTATTTCGCGAGGCATGGTGACTTCGGTAATGTATGTAGATAAGGTATCCCAACCAGGTAGCGGCAGCCCATGTCTCTTTAGGATCCCAGCTCCAATAATGCCCCCATGCTTCCTTGGCCCAGATTGCTCCAAACAACATCCCGATGGTAAGAAAAGCTTCGCCAACGTACACCAGATTATCACACATTCCCATCGATGTAGAGTCTACTGTTTTCTGTTTCCAAAGCAGATAAACAGCTACAACAAAGGCTGCTCCCAGTACAGCGTAGGCAAACATATAGACAATAACGTGTGGTGCAAACCAGGGGCTTTGCAGTGCCGGCATAAGAGTTTTGTTATGTATCTCCGGTTTAAGTAGATTTATAAAGCAGAATACAATAGCCATCAGGGTACTAAAAGAAAGTATCCAGCGATACCTCCATCTCACAAAGGTGATTACCCCCACAACTGGCAGGAAGAAGGAATACCATAAACGGGTTTCTCCCATCGTACGTAATGGCGGACGCTCCAGGGATATCCACATTCCTAAAATAAAAAGAAAGAAAAGAAGAATACCTCCGCAGGTAAGCAACACAGGCAACTTCCAACCTTTTTGCATCAATGCAGCAACAGCCCCGGCAATCCAGCACAGGGAGGAGGCAATCACAAACCAGACAAAATCATCCCAACTCATATATTCTTTTTCCCAATTTTAGCAAAAGCAAACAGATAGACCGCCCCGAGCAGCATCATTGTTATCCCTGTATAGACAACCGGCAACCACGGATCGCGCACCAGTTCGAAAGTACTTGTCCTGCTCCACTTGCCCATAGTTTCGTCGTAGCTTAATTGATATATTTTCCATCCGTTCACCTTGATCGGTTTATTTACTTCGATCGTGGCCGGAATGCTTTTCCCATCTTCAGTGAAGATGGTGACTTCCGAAACATATCGTTTAGGTTCCAGGGGTGGCATTACCAGACTGTGTTGATTATCTAATTCAAGAGCCTGATGTGGAAACATAAAGCTTCCGTAGCTGATCCATCCTTCTTTTACAATACCTGTTTTTATCTGTTTTGCCTTTACGTAGACCGCAGTTGTAGCTCCTTCGTTCTGGAAGGGCACATACTTTCCCTGAACCCAGGCAGCCATGGGTAAATATTGTGTCCCTGAAAGTTGCCAGTCCATCAATCTTCCCTGAAGTGAATCATTCTCCATGGCGAGCATGGATGGATTGCCGCTTGGAAGTGTCATGCCTGTCGTATTATCTATAACCATCACTTTGGGAGGATATTCTTCGATGGAGAATTTCTCCAGCTGAATAGCCAGCGGAAGTTCGGTAATATTGCCTTTGCTATCGGTAGCCCGCCACTCCGGAGTACCCGTTTGAGTAACCATATGTAATCTTTGCAGATCGCCGCTACCCAGGATCGCACCCCATAAGGCTATGGATAAACCGGCATGGTTTAACAAAAAACCGATATTTCCTGTCTTGTATTTTAGGGTTTTACGCAGGGTAGTAAGCAGCAACACCGTGAGCATATAAAGAAATATGAGTACAAACGACCAAGAGTTTGTTAGCTGTCTGAATCCTAAATTCGTGAGAAAATCCTTTTCTTCAACTGTAGCTCCTTGTGGAGTCTGGGCGGTAACTCCCATAATGAGCACCATGACCAGAAACGCTACAATAGATGTAATGCTGGCTTCCATACCCGAAAGCCATCGGATAGCGGCGCTTTTCTTTTTGTTCAAATGCAATACGATCATACAAACCATATAAAATATTCCAAACAATAGATTGATTGGATATTGAAACAGGTTTGCATTAACGGGACCGGTAGTAAACTGAAGGGCTGTACCGGTTATGAACAGTCCGGAACAAATTACAGCACCTTCAGCGTATCCCCAAGGTTGTTTCCACATAGATTAATTTTTTACAATAAGTCGGTTATTTGCTTTGGCTTTCTTAAGCCATTCGGGTACGATGGTTTTCATGAATTCATCTTTTTGTTTTCTCTCAGTAGCCATATCCAATCCAATGTAAGCTTGTGCTTTCTCTTTCGTGGATATGTCTGGCATGGGTACATCGCCGCTAAATCCTAACGAGGCCAGGACTTTTGCTGTGGATAGACGGGCTTGCATTGCGTTATCTAAACCGTGACCAAGAATTCGTTGGAATTCCTGCGGAGCATGGAAAGACCCTCCGTGAGAGGCTACTGCAAAGTCCCAACGCCATTGTGCGGCACGCAGGGCTTTCATGACGGGTTTCATTTGCGTTTCACTCGCTCCCTTTTCCCATGCAAATTTGGCTTCTATGTGAGCGGTAGCTAATTCAGTCTCCAGTCGGTTTCGTATTTCGTTTGCTTTGCGCTGACGATCGTATACGTTGTTACGCAATGTTTCTTCAGATTCCCGGTGACAAACCTGACAGGTGCGGTCGATCATCGCCAGCGGACTTTGAATATGATGATCGCTGAATTTAACGCCCCCTTCACTCATATACGGCATATGACAGTCGGCACACGCCACCCCACGCTGAGCATGGATGCCCATTTGGGATAATTCATAATCAGGATGCTGCGCTTTAAGCATCGGAGCTTTACTAAGCGCGTGTGTGTAATCGGCATAATCGCTTTCATCGTAGTATGCTTCCATCGTTTCTACAGTCATCCCTTTATCCCATGGGAAAGTAAGGTATTTGCCGTCGCCTTTGAAAAAATATTCAACGTGGCATTGTGCACATACCAACGAACGCATCTCCTGTAACGAGGCCTTTTTGATATCCTTGCCTTGTCTTTCGAATGCTTCAATTAGTCCGGGTCTGCTTATCTGCAGATTCATATTCTCAGGCTCATGGCAATCGGCACATCCGATCGGATTTACGATTTCACTACCCAGGGCACCCCATTTGGTTTTATAAAAATTCTCCACGCCCAGAGATTGCATCATCCGGGGAACATCAGGACTCTTGCAAGTCCAGCAGGTTGCAGGTTGCGGACCGTCTGTATCCGACATCGGTGCACCGGTACGAAGGGTATGTATAATATCTTCTACTGCATGCATATGGCCACGAGGAGTGGAGTAGTCCTTTGCAAAGGCATAGCCAGCCCATAGAATTACCATGTCGGGACGCTGGGCAAGCACATCTACCATCTGATTTCCGTTAAACTCACTTTGAAAGCTTGTATCGGCTGTTTGTAGCCAGGTGTTGTACTCCCTGGGATAGTTGTCGGCAAACAGTTCATTTCTCGATTCAATACCTTTTATTTCGGTTTTCTTGTTATTGAAAATAGTTACTATCTCGGCTCGTCGTTCATTGATGGATGCAGCCAGCATACCCAATACAAATACTACGATCATGCTTCCTGCAAACAGGAGCCAGCCTTGCCATGCTTTAATTTTCTTTTCCATAATTGTGAAAGTATTATCAGGTTTTATTTTTTATCATTAAGTATTTTCTTCAGCCAGTCCGGGGTATCCGATTTAGGATAGGGTACAAGAGCATTGGGTGTGGATGATAAGCTGTTGGTTCCTCCGTGAGGAATATCCCGGTGACAGTCCCAGCAGGCTTTACCTTCGCCGGCTTTGGCCATTTCATAATTCATTCGCCCGGTTTTTACCAACTCGGTGTTAAGTTGAGTATGACAACGAATGCAGTTTTCCATAATAACATTGGCACTTTCGTCTATTGCCTGAATTACCTGAGCCTCTCCTCTGATGGCAAAAATGGATGCATGACGCATTCCGTCCTTGCCTTTAAAGTAGTATTTGCGGAATACATTGTCCTGGGGAACATGACAATCGTTGCATGTGGCATTTCTTCCATGCGAGCTGTGGTTCCATGTGGCATAAAAAGGTGCCATGATGTGGCAGTTAACACAGGTGGCCGGTTCGTCAGACAGATAGCTGGCTGCTCTTGAAGCATACACTGTGTAGAATCCTAATCCGAAAAGAACACCCAACATTATTATGGCGGTTAATTTCCATCGTCTGTTTGGGAGAATCTGATTGATGAGAGTGGCTATCTTCATACGTCATTCTCTTTAGTTGAGGTTACACTTGGTGTAAAGTTACAACTTGTTAATCAATTAATTTGTAATAAATATTACAAAAGTCAAAGAATCTGTTGTTTGAGTGAAAAAAATAATCTATATTTGACCGAGTAGACAGTACTTACAGAGTGATTTGTTACCTTATTTTCTGATCTTATGGATATAAACGAACTTTTTACAATCCCCCTTTTTGACTCCATACCTCCGGAAAAGCGTGAAGTTTTTCTGTCCGGGCTGGATTATACGGTTTCTTTTCTTGAAAAAGGAGAGCTGGTAGCGCGTTCGGGCGATTTGTGTAAGCATTTATATCTTTTGATGAAAGGAAAAGTTAAAACAGAAATGGTTGATGGTTCCGGTGCCGTGCTTCGGATTGAGACGATATATGCTCATCGCCCTTTGGCTCCTGCTTTTCTTTTTGCTGAGAACAATCGTTTTCCTGTAACAGTTACGGTACTAGAAGATGCGGAAATAGTATTAATTAGCCGTGATTCTGTATTAACTGCTCTGCTGCAATACGAATCCTTTCTCAAAAAGTTTCTGTTATTGAATGCCGAATGCATGAAATGTCTGACAGATAAATTGCATTTGCTAGCGTGTAAAACGATTCGAAGCCGACTTATCTTTTACCTGCTTGATCAGGCTAAAAACGGTACTTCATCTTTTGTTATGAAAGAGACTCAACAGGAGTTGGCCGACTATTTCGGGGTTACCCGTCCGGCTCTTGCCAAAGTGCTTTACGAACTGATGGAAGAGGGGTTGATCCGACAAGAAAAGAGACAGATTTTTATTACAGATAAACAGACATTACGCCGTGAAATAATGTAAGTGTCTGAATAAATATTAGTTAGATTTTTGGTTGTCTCGACTTTTTTCCTTATATTTGCATTATCATAATAAAAAGCAGGTTTTTTGTTAGTAAGAATTGCATTTTTGGTTTGTTCCGAATCTAATTTCTTGATACTTTATAAGCCTTTTTTTCGCTTTATCTCCGTACCTGCTTTTATCACATTTTATTAATCTGCCGGAAGCTGAACTTTGATTGTTCAGTATGGAATTCGTATGGCTTCGTCCGGCCTAAAACAACTACTTTATGAGATATAAAGAGCTAGTATTATTATTTCTTTTAGCAACTTCAATTGCTGTAAATGCACAATCAGAACAAGAAATTCCCAAAGTAACTGTGGGAGGAGCTTTGCGTTTTAACTACAACTATTCCGATTGGAAAGAGGGGAGTAAGGACAGAGGCGGTGATTTTGGGTTTGATGTTTTCAGAATTGATGTGGATGCAGCTTATAAAAAGATTATACTTGATGCAGAATACCGCTTCTATTCGAAGAGTTCGGGAGGTAGTATGCTGAAATCCGGATGGTTAGGATATGCATTTACACCACAGGATCAGATCCAGATTGGATTAACCCGCGTTCCTTTTGGTATAACTCCCTATAATTCGCATAGTTATTTTTTTCAGATTAATTACTATGTCGGATTGGAAGATGACTCGGATATGGGGATCAAATATACTCATAAAGATACTAAATGGGAGTACTCGCTTGCCTTCTTTAAGAATGCGGAGGAGTTGGATTTTGGATCTGCTTCTCCTGTATCAGACAGCCGGTATGCATATGATATAGCAGGAAGCAACAAGGAGAATAATCAGTTGAACGGTCAGCTTTACTTTTCCTTTGGAGATCAATACATCAAACATCGGTTGGGTATGTCTGCAATGGTAGGTGGTTTATACAATATTGAGACCGGCCGTAACGGAAATCACAATGCTTTTGCCATTCACTATGAATTAAATGTAAAACGTTGGGATCTGAAACTACAGTTGGCTTCGTACGAAAAGAATACGGAAAACAAGGAAGACGATCCAAGAGAAGTGGTGATGATGACTGCTTACGGGGCTCCCTATGCAGTTGCTGCAAAAGCAAATTTATATACTGCAGGTCTTTCATATACACTTCCTGTCGATATGGGACCTATTTCGAGCTTAAAGTTCTACAACGATTTTGGTTGGATGGACAAGAGAGTAAAACGATTTAAGGACAGTTTTCAAAATGTAACAGGATGCATGATTACTGCAGGTGGTGTATATGCCTATGTTGATTATGCTTTGGGAAAAAATCATGCTTGGCTAGGACCGGAATGGACGAATGCATTTGCCTATGGAGGCGATAGCAACTCGTGGCACGGAAGAGCAAATATAAACCTGGGGTATTACTTTTAATAAAGATTACAATGAATAATAAAATAGAAATAAAAAATCTTTCCATCATTTTTGGTCACGAAAAATCAAAAGCTCGTAAGCTGATAATGGAAGGAAAGAATAAATCGGAGATTTTAAAGTCAACCGGATGTACGGTAGCCGTACGTAATGCAAACCTGGAGATCAGAGAAGGAGAAGTATTTGTTGTTATGGGATTATCCGGTAGTGGAAAATCTACATTGCTACGATGCATCAATCGGTTGAATGAACCCACTCTGGGAGAGGTTTACATAAATGGCGAAAATATTACCAGAAAATCCGATAAGGAGTTACAACAACTGCGTCGTACGGAGTTGGCGATGGTTTTTCAGCATTTTGGTTTGTTGCCGCATCGTACAGTATTAAGTAATATAGCCTTTGGGCTGGAGTTGGAAGGTGTACCTAAAGTAGAACGTGAGAAAAAAGCATTACGTACTGTTGGACTGGTAGGACTGAAGGGGTACGAGAATCAACGGGTAAACGAATTGTCCGGAGGAATGCAACAGCGCGTTGGTTTGGCCAGGGCTTTAGCAAACGATGCATCAGTGTTATTGATGGATGAGGCTTTTTCGGCACTGGATCCTCTTATTAGGGAACAGATGCAGGATGAATTACTTCAACTACAAGCATCCATGCAAAAGACCATTGTATTTATCACCCATGATTTGCATGAGGCAATCAAATTGGGCGACCGAATTGCAATTATGAAAGATGGGGAAGTGGTTCAGGTGGGAACTCCTGAAGAAATTCTTACAGAACCGGCAAACGATTATGTAGAACGTTTTGTAGAGAATGTAGGCAGGGGACGTATCATTACCGCATCTTCCATTATGAAAACGAAACCTGTGGTGGCCCGCCTTAAAAAAGAGGGGCCGGAGGCTATTATCCGTAAAATGCGAGAAAAGAATTTATTTGTTTTACCGGTTGTGGGTACTGATGGTCAGTTTCTGGGTGAGGTGTCTTTAAAAGATATAGTGAATTTGAGAAAACAGGGAATTAAAGAGATTGATTCGGTGGTGACGAGCGAAGTGCCTTCGGTACTGGAGTCAACAACGGTTGAGGATATGCTGACCTTATTGCCAAAGATTAAACAAGTTATTCCTGTGGTAAGTGATTCCAACAAATTGTTGGGTGTGGTATCGCCTTCGTCTATTATTATTGAAATGACAGGGAAAGATCAAAAAGAGATTAATCAGATTATTCAAAATGCAATTGATTTATGATTCAGATAGGAAAATATATAGAGATGGCCATCCAATGGCTTACGGAAAATTTTGCTCCGTTCTTTGATGCTGTAAATTCCGGTATTGGTGGAGGTATTGAAGTTTTTAACCAGGCTTTGCTTTGGATACCTTTTTATCTTTTTATTATTCTTTTTACCGTATTGGCCTGGTTTAAAGCTGGAAAAGGAACTGCAATTCTTACTTTTCTGGGACTGTTCCTGATTTATGGGATGGGCTTCTGGACGGAAACAATGCAAACCTTGGCCATGGTTTTGTCGTCTACCTCAATTGCTTTGATTTTAGGTGTGCCATTGGGTATTCTTACGGCTCGTAATCCTAAAATTTCAAAAGTGATGCGACCTGTTTTGGATTTAATGCAAACAATGCCTGCCTTTGTTTATCTGATTCCGGCAGTTCTCTTTTTTGGTCTCGGTCCGGTACCGGGAGCTTTTGCAACTATTATTTTTGCTATGCCTCCCGTTGTGCGCCTCACAGATCTGGGAGTTCGTCAGGTCCCGAAAGATATTGTGGAGGCAGCCCGATCTTACGGTGCTTCTCCGTCGCAGTTGTTATTGAAGGTTCAATTGCCGTTGGCATTACCCACCATTATGACAGGTGTAAATCAGACAATTATGATGTCGCTCTCCATGGTCGTGATTGCTGCAATGATTTCTGCGGGAGGGCTTGGCGAGATTGTGCTCAAAGGAATAACTCAGATGAAGATAGGATTAGGCTTTGAAGGAGGAATCGCCGTAGTGATTCTTGCTATTGTGCTGGATCGGATCACTCAAGGGTTGGCAAAGAATAAATGATAGAATTTAATTTAAAATATATGTGTATGAAACGTTTTTTTATTGTTGTAGCGCTAAGCGTTATTATTGGTTTGTTAATGTTAGCTGCCGGTTGCTCTGGCGGAGGAAATAAGAATGGGAAAAAGATATCCATCGCCTATGCAAATTGGGCTGAGGGTATAGCAATGACTCATTTGGCTAAAGTTGCTTTGGAAGAGAAAGGATACGAAGTGTCTTTGAAGAATGCGGATGTAGCTCCCATTTTTGCTTCTGTAGCAACTGGAAAGGCTGATGTGTTTATGGATGCCTGGATGCCCGTTACTCACGCAGATTACATGAATCAGTATGGGGATAAGCTGGAAGTGTTAGGAGAGGCCTTCTCTAATGCCCGCATAGGACTGGTGGTGCCTTCATATGTAACAGTTGATAGTTTGGATGAACTGAAGGATGTTAAAGAAAAATTTGATGGGAATATTGTGGGAATCGATGCCGGAGCCGGAATTATGTCGGCTACGGAAAAGGTAATTGATGCTTATCAGCTGGATATGAAACTTCAATCTTCAAGCGGACCTGCGATGACTGCCTTGCTTAAAAAATCGGTAGAAGATAAGACGTGGATTGTTGTAACAGGCTGGACGCCGCATTGGATGTTCTCACGTTTTGATCTGAAATTTTTAAAAGACCCTAAAGGAATATTTGGCGATGCCGAGCGTATTGATATTGTTGCTACCAAAGGCTTTGCAGAGAAAGATCCCTTAGCCGCCGGATTCTTCAGGAAATTTAAGCTTACTAACGAACAGATGAGCGATTTGATGGGATATCTTGCAAACGACACAGTATCTGAAGCTGAAGGAGCAAAGATGTGGAAAGATAAAAACCAAGAGTTGGTTGAAGGATGGTTTGAATGATGTTTTACCGTTTAAGCAGTCTTTCAATGCTATGAATGATTGCTAAAATGAGAAAAATACCTACTAACCAGTAGTGTACGGTCATGTTTGTAAAAGATACACCAAATAGAACCAGTACAAAATTATTAAGCATCACAACAAAAGATATAAAGGTCAGCGTCGTAATGACGTTGACTTTTTTTGTAGCAATCATCTCTTTGATGCTGGCTTTGTTTTGTGAAATGTGAATAAATATCATATGAAAAAAAAGTAAGAAGGAGAACTTTTGTACCCTACCTCCTTCATCCAACCATGTGGAAGCCAGATAAACAAGCAAAAATAAGACAATGGAAACAAGGATTATTTGTTTACGCAAAGTTTTCTTCTTGGGTTGATTCTGTTCGGTTGTCATTCTCACTTATTTTTATATTTATAATTGTTATAATTCAGGACGCTTTAGTTGTTCGTCCAGGAAAGTTAATATGCCTTCTATGTTGTCCGGATGAAACCAGTTGATTTCTTTATCACGCTTAAACCAAGTCATTTGCTTTCTGGCATACACACGGCTATTACGTTTTATTTTCTCAATCGCAAAATCCAAAGGCCATTCACCGTCAAGGTAATTAAACATCTCCTTATATCCAACAGTATTAAGTGAATTGAGATGTTTGTAAGGATATACATGCCGGGCTTCTTCCAGTAGTCCATCGCGCATCATCTGATCAACCCGGGCATTGATACGGTCGCAGAGTTCTTCCCGATCGCGGGTCAGTCCGATTTTTATAATGCGAAAAGGACGTGTTTTTTTTGTATTTGTACGTAGTTCAGAATAGGGTCTTCCTGTCATTAAACATATTTCAAGGGCGTGGATCACTCGTTTGTAATTGTTGAGATCCACCTCGTTGTAATGTTGAGGATCCAGTCGCTTTAAGTCTTCCCGAATCGGATCCAATCCTTCAACTTCAAAACGCTTCATCAGGTTAGTCCGGATCTCCTGACTAACAGTTGGAAGTTCGTCGATACCATTGCAAACAGCATCAATGTACATCATGGAGCCTCCGGTCATTACAACATTGGATGTAAACTGGAAAAGATTCTCCAGGCATAGCAGAACCTCTTCTTCAAACTGACTGGCATTGTAATAATCGGTGAGAGAAAGTGTGCCGACAAAATAATGTTTAATACGGGCGAGCTGTTCGGCTGTGGGAGCTGCCGTTCCTATTACAAGTTCTTTGTACAACTGACGGGAATCTGCCGAAATAATAGGACTGCCTACATGTGATGCCACACGTAGGCTAAGTTCCGTCTTACCAACTCCGGTCGGCCCCAGTAAAACAATAAGCGTATTCATCAAAAGCGCTCATCGTCAAACGGATTTTCCATCGGACCTTCAAGTCCGTCGAAGCCTTCTTTATCTAACTCGTCGATGTCGAATTCTGAATCTCCGTAGAAATCTTCTCCTAAATCCTGTGTTCCACCTGCTTTAGGTGTAAAATCATCAAAAGACATAATCTGTACCGGAGGATTACCAAGAGATATCGAGCATTCCGGTTTGTCCATATCTTTTCCCGGGATAATTTCCCTTAACTCCATGAAGAAGGCTCTTTCGGTCATATAATCGAATACGTAGAGGAGTTTCTGATGTTCGTCTTCGAGTAACTCTTCTAAGCGTGTATCTTCCATTATATAGTTGTCTTCTTCCGAAGCAGTATCCATTTCAACCAGCGTAATTTCTGTTTTTTTGCTCCAGTCGTCTTCACAAATAAAGAATGAACACATCTGATCTTTTGTGTATCCGACAGAATCCAGAATGGCATTGTGCAAATCAAGAAAAGTCGCTTCCGAATCTATCTTAATTTCACGTTTGAAGTCATCAACTTCGTCTGACAGGATAAGAAATCTGAATAACATAATTGTAGTTGTTTTTTGTTGGTTCAAAAGTAGTAAAAAATATTAAATCCCTCTATATATGACATAAAAAAAGCTGCCTCCCTGAGAGAGACAGCTTTCGTTTTTTATATAACTGCTCCGGTTAATCCATTGAACCTCTAACAATTCCTCTACTCGAAGATTTTATGAATCCTAGAATTAAATCACGCTCAATGCTCGGTTCATATTCGCTTTCAATACAATTGATAGCATCACTGTTGTTCAACCCACGGGTATATAGTGTGCGGTATATATCCTGAATCAGAAATACCTGATCGTTTGTGTATCCACGACGGCGAAGACCAACAATATTAATACCACAGTAGGCGATAGGATCCCTGCCTATCAGTGTATAAGGAGGAATATCTTTTCCAACGCGAGATCCACCCTGAATCATAACATGTTTAGAAATACGGGTAAACTGGTGTACCAATGTACCTCCGCTCACAATAGCAAAATCGTCTATCTCTACCTCTCCGGCGATCTGGGTTGCATTACCGATAATAATATGATCTTTTAGAATACAGTCGTGTGCCACGTGCGCATATGCCATGATGAGGCAGTCGTTCCCAACAACAGTCTTACCTTTAGCTTTGGTTCCCCTGTTAATTGTTACGCATTCACGTATAGTTGTATTGTTGCCAATCTCAGCCGTAGTAATTTCACCGGCAAATTTAAGGTCTTGGGGAATACCCGAAATGACTGCTCCTGGAAATATTTTGCAATTTGAACCGATGCGAGCTCCGTCCAAAATAACTGCATGTGAGAAGATATGACAGTTATCCCCGATTACAACATCTTTCTCAATCACTGCAAACGGATCTATTGTAACGTTCTCTCCAATCTTTGCTTCAGGATGAACACTAGCTAATGGGTGTTGATTCATTATCTTCGTAATTTATTTATTCTTAATGATTTGTGCCATAAATTCGGCTTCACAAACTACCTTTTCGTCTACAAATGCCAATCCTTTCATTAAAGCACATCCGCGTCTGATCTCTGACATAAACTCGAGTCGGAAAATCAGAGTATCGCCCGGTACAACCTTCTGGCGGAATTTTACGTTATCTATTTTAAGAAAATAAGTAGAGTAACGATGAGGTTCTTCTACTGAATTAAGCACTAGCAGGCCACCTGTCTGCGCCATAGCTTCAATCTGTAATACGCCTGGCATAACAGGTTCTTCAGGGAAGTGACCTTGGAAAAATGGTTCGTTAACGGAAACATTTTTAACGCCGACAATATGATTGGATCCAATCTCAATGATTTTGTCAACCATAAGGAATGGATAACGGTGTGGCAGCAGTTGCTTAATACGGTTGATATCCATAATGGGAGTGCAACCAGGCTTGTAGACCGGAGCTTGTACCTCGTTCAGCTTAATATCTTTGCGAATCATACGAGCCAATTGGTTGTTGATCTTATGACCCGGACGAGTGGCAATGATGTGACCTTTGATTGGCTTACCAATCAGCGCCAGGTCTCCCATGATGTCAAGTATTTTGTGGCGGGCAGGCTCATTATCAAATACCAATGGTTTGTTATTTACATAACCAAGCTCATCGATGTGCTTGTGTGGAATTCCAACAGCATCAGCCAGTTTGTCTAATGAATCCTGTGTCGTTTTTTGATCATATATAACAATTGCATTGTCCAGATCGCCGCCTTTAATCAGGTTGTTTTGAAGTAATGCTTCAACTTCGCGAACAAATACAAACGTACGAGCTGCAGCAAGTTCGGTCGGAAACTCACGTATGTCGTTCATCGTTGCAAACTGATTCGGCAATACAGGTGAATCGAATGAAATAAGGGCGTTGATGCTGAACTTGTCATCCGGAAGAATAATCAGAGAAGAGCCAGTAGCTTCGTCTTTTACCTCAATCTTATGTTTAACGATGTAATAGTCCTTTGGGGCATTTTGTTCACAAACACCCACTCGCATAATTTCTTCTGTGTAGAAACGAGAGCTTCCGTCAAGGATAGGAAACTCGGGTGCATTCACTTCAATAAGGCAGTTGTCTATTTCAAAAGCATATAAAGCAGCCATAGCATGCTCGATGGTGCTAACCTGAACACCATTTTTAGATATAACAGTACCTCTCTGTGTTCCGGCTACGTTTTCTGCCAAAGCATCTAGAATAGGCTGAGCTTCCAGATCAACACGTTTAATTTTATAGCCGTGATTTTCCGGAGCAGGATTAAAAGTAATGTTGATATCCAATCCGGTATGCAAACCTTTACCTTGCAAAGAAAAACTTTGCTGAAGCGTTTTTTGTTTCTGCATAAGAATATTTATTTATTTGTAATATCTTTTTTTAATTGTTCAATTTCACGCTGCATTTGGCCAATTGTGCGGTATAATTCCGGTAGTTTTGGAAAAATAACAGACGAACGCATGAAATCTTTGACAGGGAAGGCTGGAGAACCTAAATAGGTTTCACCTTCTTTGATTCCGGTGCCCAGCGTACCCGCCTGAGCTCCAAAGTTAACTTTGTCAGGAATAATGATATGACCAGCAATGCCAACCTGACCGCCAAACATACAATGTTTTCCTACCTTAGCCGATCCTGCAATACCAACCTGAGCAGCCATGACAGTATTTTCGCCAATTTCAACATTGTGCGCAATCTGAACGAGATTATCCAGCTTCACACCACGACGGATAATGGTTGAATCCATCACTGCACGGTCAATGGTTGTATTTGCTCCGATCTCAACATCGTCTTCTAATATCACATTTCCCAATTGAGGAATTTTATTGTATTTTTCTCCTTCGGGAGCGAACCCAAAACCATCGGCTCCGATTACTGATCCTGCATGTAGAATACATCGGCTTCCTACTATACATCCTTCATAAATGGTTACATGTGGATAAACGATTGTATTATCTCCAATTTTTACACCATCGCCAACATAAGCATAAGGATAAATTTTGCTATTGTTTCCGATAACAACATTTTCACCAATATAAGCAAAGTTTCCAATATAGCAGTCAGATCCAACTATTGCCGTAGCTGAAATACATGCAGAAGAGTCTACGCCAATTTTCTTTGGTTTGGCCTGTTCTACCATGTTTAATAACATCGCAAGTGCTGCATAGGCATTTGAAACTTTTATCAACGTTGCTCTTACAGGCTCCGATGGTGTGAAATCATTGTTTACCAAAACAATGCTTGCTTCAGTCGAATAGATATGATGTTCGTATTTAGGATTTGCTAAAAACGTCAATGTGCCCGGTTTTCCGGCTTCAATTTTAGAAAAATTACTAACCTTAACCTCCGGGTCTCCCGATACGGTTCCATTAAGAAAGCTCGCGATTTGTTGGGCTGTAAACTCCATTTTATATATGTTTGCGATTTTAAACCGTTGCAGATTCACCTCTGTCTCCAGAGGTAAAGCCGACAAAATTATAAAAATATTTTAAAGTACCTATTTTTTAGTTGCTATTAAGCCTTTATAATGCCTTTTTCGAGAAGGTAGATAGCCATTTCTTCCTGCACTTCACGTGCAGCAACTGCCGCGACTTCTGCAAATGCCTGAGTATTGTCAGCGTAAATGATTGCGCGTGATGAATTTACTAACAATCCGCATTGGTCGTTCATGCCGTATTGGGCAACTTCTTTAAGACTTCCACCCTGAGCGCCAACCCCGGGAACCAGTAAAAAATGGTTCGGTGCATGCTTTCTGATTTCCAAAAACATTTTACCTTGCGTGGCTCCTACTACATACATCATTTGTTCGTCTGAAGCCCACTCCTGCGACTTTTTAAGCACTTTTTCAAACAAGCGCACACCATTTACATCTTCAGTAAACTGAAAATCTTGTGAACCTTTATTGGAAGTAAGTGCAAGCAGAATAACCCAACTTTCCGGGTAGATTAAAAAAGGCTTCACACTGTCTTCACCCATGTAAGGAGCTACAGTTACAGCATCCACCTTCATATAGTCGAAAAACGAACGGGCATACATTTCCGATGTATTTCCAATATCTCCTCGTTTTGCATCTGCAATAATAAATTGGTCAGGGTAATTCGCTTTCAGGTAAGCAACTGTTTTCTCGAAAGCCATTAATCCCGGAACACCCAGACTTTCATAAAAAGCCAGGTTCGGTTTATAAGCAACACAATACGGAGCTGTTGAGTCAATTATAGCTTTGTTGAACGCGAAAATGGGATCCTCTTCTGTCAGCAAATGCTGTGGGATTTTCTTTATATCCGTATCTAAACCCACGCAAAGGAAAGACTTCTTTTTCTGAATATTTTCAAATAGCTGTTGTTTGTTCATCCTTTTTAATTCTATTATCTTTTATAACTGGGCTTCTTTCAGTCGTTCGGCATTCTCTGCCACAATCAGCTGATCGATGATGGTTTGAATCTCACCGTCCATGATGGACGAAAGATTGTACAATGTAAGATTAATACGATGATCGGTAACTCGCCCTTGCGGGTAATTATAAGTCCTGATCTTCGCAGAGCGGTCGCCCGAAGAAACCATTGTTTTTCGTTTCGAAGCAATCTCATCAATATATTTCTGATATTCCATATTATAGATACGGCTTCTTAATTCGATTAATGCTTTCGCCTTATTCTTAAGCTGCGATTTTTGGTCCTGGCATTGAACGGTAATTCCCGTAGGAATGTGAACCAATCGAATGGCCGAATAGGTTGTATTTACCGATTGACCGCCGGCACCTGAAGAGCAAAACGTATCAACGCGGATATCCGATTCCTTTACCTCTACATCGAACTCATCGGCTTCAGGAAGTACAGCTACTGTTGCAGCCGAAGTATGTACGCGTCCCTGGGTTTCAGTTTGCGGTACACGTTGTACACGGTGCACCCCCGATTCGTATTTCAGAATCCCATAAACCCCTTCACCTGTTACATTAAACACAATCTCTTTGTATCCTCCGTTGGTACCTTCACTGTAATCGCTTACAGAAACTTTCCATCCTTTCCCTTCGCAGTATTTAACATACATACGATACAGATCTCCTGCAAAAATAGCCGCTTCATCACCACCTGTACCTCCACGTATTTCAACAATGGCATTCTTGTCGTCCTGCGGATCGGCAGGAACAAGAAGTAGTTTAATCTCCTCTTCCAAAACCGGAATACGGGTTGTACAGATTTCCAGTTCTTCTTTAGCGATTTCCTTCATTTCCGGATCCTGTTCATTTTCAAGTATCTCTTTGGCTTCTTCAATCCCATCCTTCATCTTAATATATTCAGAACGGGCAGCCACAATCTTTTCAAGATCGTGATACTCTTTATTTAATTTTACAAACCGTTTCATATCGGCAATCACTGCCGGGTCGGTTATCAACGTACCAACCTCTTCGAAACGACTCACAAGTCCATCTAACCTTTCTAATAAGTTACTTTCGGCCATCGGTTCTATTTAGTATACAAAGCGACCTTTCTCGCTTTCGATAATCAATTCATTTTTGGAAGCTTCTTCAACGAAACCTACTACACGGGCTTCAATTCCGAAAGAATTAGCCACAGCAATAACCTCATCAGCATGTTCTGGAGCTATATAAACCTCTATACGGTGCCCCATATTAAATACTTTGTACATTTCGCTCCAGTCCGTTTTACTCTGTTCCTGAATAATCCGGAACAATGGAGGAACAGGAAATAAGTTATTTTTTGTAATGCGTTTATTTTCTACAAAGTGCATAACTTTAGTTTGCGCACCTCCGGAACAATGAACCATGCCGTGGATAGCCGGGCGTAATTTGTCAAGCAATACTTTTATAACAGGAGCATATGTACGGGTAGGAGAGAGTACTAATTTGCCTGCATCAATACCCAATTCTTCTATCATGTCTGTAAGTTTCAATCCACCTGAATATACAAGCTCTTCAGGTACCGCAGCATCGTAACTTTCGGGATATTTAGCTGCAAGATATTTTGCAAATACATCATGACGAGCTGAAGTCAGTCCGTTACTTCCGGTTCCTCCGTTGTACTCTTTTTCGTAAGTTGCTTGTCCGAATGAGGCCATCCCTACAATAACATCACCACCCTGGATGTGGCTATTGTCTATAACTTCATCACGTTTCATTCGACAGGTTACTGTACTGTCCACAATGATGGTGCGTACCAGATCGCCTACATCGGCAGTCTCGCCACCTGTGGCATAGCAACCTACACCCATTTCACGTAATTCCGCCAGCAATTCGTCCGTGCCGTTTATAATGGCAGAGATCACTTCTCCCGGTATAAGTAATTTGTTCCGACCAATAGTTGATGAAATCAGTATATTGTCAACAGCACCCACACAAAGCAGGTCGTCGATATTCATAATCAACGCATCTTGTGCTATTCCTTTCCATACGGACAGATCGCCTGTTTCTTTCCAGTACATGTATGCTAACGAAGATTTGGTACCCGCACCATCAGCATGCATGATGTTGCAATAGGCCGGATCGCCACCTAGAATATCTGGAATTATTTTGCAAAATGCTTTCGGGAATATACCCTTGTCAATGTTCTTTATTGCATTATGAACATCTTCTTTAGAGGCAGATACACCTCTTAGGTTATAACGTTGATCACTCATTGTAGATAAATTTGGCTGCAAAGATACAATTATTTATACACTTACCGAAGTTTTAGCACATCTCCTTCTTCAGGTACGTACTCCATTTCCTTCTTGTTTAATTTGTACAAACTTTTCAGACGGATACCATATTGCTGAGAAATACTATGCATTGACTCGCCAACCTGTACTACATGATCGTAATATGGTTTGTCGGCTTTTTTCTTCTTTTTTTCAAGATATACAAGATCACCGGCTTGTAAAGGAAATCCTTCCGGAACCTCGTTGTATTTTCTAAGTTCTTTTTCTTTAAATCCAAGATTTTGAGCAATTGATTCGAATGAATCTCCTGCACGTGCAATCACATAAATCAGACCATGTGTTTTGTAAATTGTCATTTTTACCACAGGTAATTGTTCCTTTGAAGTGACCTTGGATGTACGACTGCCTTTATGAGTATCGTATCGATAAAGTTCGTAATCCTCGATTACCTTGATTAATTTATTGGCATATGCCTTATCTGTAGCGTAGCCACATTGTTGTAATCCTTTGGCCCACCCTTTATAGTCGGTGATATCCAGATCGAAAAGCACGGAATACCGTGGCCTGAAAGCCAGAAATTTGGAATGATCGGTGTAGGAATCTTCCACCTGGTCGTATTTACGAAAGCACTCGCCACGTAAATCGTCGTCGTGATATACTCTGCCTCCACGCCAGTCCGAATGACATTTGATTCCAAAGTGGTTGTTGGACTGACGGGCAAGAGAGCTTTGACCTGCTCCCGACTCTAGCAATCCTTGGGAGAGGGTGATGCTAGCTGGTATTTTATATTTTTTCTGATGCTCAATAGCTAGATTACTGTATTTGCTGATATATGCCTCGTATGACGAATTTTTACGCTGAGCATAACTCTGTACAGAGCCAATACCAATAAAAATAAGTAGAAGGGGAAGGATACGTACGAATAATCTCATAATATGCCAATCTATATTTCCGGACAAAGATATAATTTTATAAAAACAATTTAGTACATTTGCTTGAGTAAATATACAAGTTATGAGAAAAGACCGGATAGAAACAACAATAACCATCTGTTCGCTTCACGAATTGTCTCCAAGGGAACGTCTCCTTTGCGAGGCTGCTTACGAGGTCGCAAAAAATGCATATGCTCCTTATTCTCAGTTTAATGTAGGAGCTGCTGTTTTACTTGCAAACGGACAGATTATAACAGGTAGCAATCAGGAAAATGCCGCTTATCCATCGGGATTATGTGCCGAACGTGTGGCACTTTTTTATGCATCATCACACTATCCGGGCATTCCAGTTGAAGTGTTGGCTGTAACAGCAGTAACAGCAGGTAAGCAAGTGGAGCGTATTTCACCCTGTGGCGGATGCCGGCAGGTAATGAAAGAGGTGGAGAATCGGTATAAACAGCCTGTGAGGCTTTTATTATGCGGAAGAGAAGAGATTCTTTGCCTTGAATCGGCAGAAGATTTACTGCCTCTTTCCTTCGGTGAAAGTGATTTGTTACTTTAAAAGGGAGCAACCTTCGTGAACTATAAAATGATTTCCCAGTAAGCTACGTCGATCCATTGATTAAACTTACGACCAGTTTGTTTGAAATGAGCCACCTTTTCAAAACCAAAACGTTCATGCAATCGAGCACTAGCTTCGTTTGGTTGAGCAACTCCGGCTATGATGGCATGCAGCGAACCTTTATCTAATTTTTTAAACAAGGCTTCGTATAATTTACTCCCAATACCTTGCCCTGTAAAATCTTTGTGTAGATATACCGATGATTCGGCCGTACTGTTGTAGGCACATCGATTTTTCCAGGAACTTACATAGCAATATCCAATTACATTTCCTTCATATTCACATACTAAATAGGGGTATACGGATGAAATATCCATTATCCGCTTTTCCATTTCATCTGTTGCTACGGCTGATGTTTCAAATGTTACGGTCGTATTTAGTACATAGTGGTTGTAAATCTGGCAAATTGAATTGGCATCACTGACTACTGCATTTCGGATCGTATATTTTTCCATAGTCTTTACTTTAAGTTTTATATGAGAATTATATTCTCACAAAAATATAAACTTTAGTAACATAGCTACTGATAATTAATTATTTTCTTTTAGATTATTTGTCCCGATTTGTAAATTATTCCCTATTTTTGCTGCATTGATAACCTTATTAAATACCTGATTAAGATGAAAAAAATACTTTCCTTTCTTTTTTTACTTGGATTAACCTTCAATTTATCTGCTCAGATAAGAACAGATCTTCGTCTGCCGGAACTAAACGGATACAAAGTTTTGAAATGTGATTTTCATATTCACACAGTTTTTTCTGATGGATTGGTTTGGCCTACGGTACGTGTCGATGAAGCTTACCGGGAAGGGCTCGATGTGATTGCTATCTCAGACCACATAGAATATCGTCCGCATAAAGATGATATCAAGGCCTCATTTAACCGCTCTTATGATATCGCTGAAAAATATGCAAAAGGTAAAGGTGTTACAGTTATTAAGGGAAGTGAAATAACTCGTTCCATGCCTCCGGGTCACTCTAATGCATTATTCCTTTCCAACTGTGATTCTCTCGATACTCCAAACTATATGGATGCGTTTAGGGCTGCCAAGAAACAAAAAGCCTTTATATTTTGGAATCATCCGGGATGGGATGCACAGCAGTCGGATACAACATTATGGTGGAAAGAACACTCTGAATTATTTGATGGAGGTTACATGCATGGTATAGAGGTGGTGAATGGAAATGACTATTCTCCGGAAGCGCATCAATGGTGTTTGGATAAGAAGCTTACGATGCTTGGAAATACAGATATTCATGCTCCGATTCAGGCAGATTATGATTTTGCGAAAGGAGAGCACCGACCAATGACGTTGGTATTTGTGCGGGATAATTCAGTTCAGGGAATCAGAGAAGCATTGGAAAACAGACGAACTGTCGTTTATTTCCAGGACAAGATCGTAGGTGAAGAGGGCTATGTTAAAGAGTTATTTGAAAACTCTATTGAGATATTGAGCGTAGACAAGAGCGAAAAGAATGTACGTATTGTCTTAAGAAATAAAACCGACCTGCCATTTAAATTAAAGAAAACAGCTCATGATATAAATCTTGTTTATTTTCGTGAATATGAAATTAAACCTCATGGAACACATGCAATAAATATAAAATTAAATAACGGGGTTAAAAGTGGTAATGTAAATTTTGAAGTAACCAATTTACTTGTAAAACCAAACATCGGAATGCAATATAGCTATCCGTTGTAAACCGAAAGCTCTCCGGCTTTTCTCGTTTTTGTTATTTTTTTCGAGGCCATAAATTGTTGTCAGCAACTTTATGGCCTCTTTTGCGTATAAACTCCAATTATCGGACTACTTTGCTATTCTATGATTATCTCGTCGGGAATGGAGAGAAGGGTTGAATCGGGTTGGCTTTCATCAATCTTTGTAACCTCGAATGTGTAGTTAAGTACAGACGACGTAGTTACACGTTTTAGTACTACATTGTTCCATACGGTTACTTTGCTAACACTTCCTGCTCCTTGTTTTTCGGTAACTGTAAACAGTCTGCATGGTTTGTCTAAAAAAGTACCTGCACCTGTAAGTGTAAATGAATACAGCGATTTGTCAGAATCATCCGGATTGTCATAATTGGTAATTTTATCAATGCGATCATTTATTACCTCTTCTGTTCCTTTTTTTGCATCAAGGTCGATACTGTATTTGTAGTTGTCAAGATAAAGCGTTTGCAGATTTCTGCTTACTTTAAAATCTGCCACATCTTGGGTTTCAGTGTATAAGTTGGACCGTTTGTTGCCATATTCGTCAAAACAAACTTTTCCTGTTACATGGGTTGTGAGAGGAGGCTGACCGGGGAAATTCATTACACTTGACGATTTGTAATGAATCGTACCGTACTTTACTCCATATTGATTGGATGTAAGATGCTTTGTTTGTTGCGATACGGCTGGTAGGAAAGTAAGTGTTCCTAACAAACAAGTAAATAGAAATTTATTCATGGCAGCCTTGAATTTGGGATTTAATCATAACATAAACGTATTATACGTATCCATATTGCAATACGTCCTCATTTTTTCCAATGTAAAAACGGGAGTATGCAGTTGCCTGCACACTCCCGTTTATTTCAGAAAAATATAAATTATTCCAGAAATCAGATACCCAGAGATATCTTGATCTGGTTGATCTTTTCCTGAGCTGTTAATTCTGCGGCGGGCAGTTCTTCCAGATTTTTTACTTTGGAATGTACTTCGCAGTAGAATTTAATTTTTGGTTCCGTTCCGGAAGGCCTGATAGAGACTTTGGTATTATCTTCTGTAAAATACTGGATTACATTCGATGTTGTAGGCATATCAAGGGTAATCTTTTCGTTTTCGGCCACGCTTAATCCTTTAAGTGTAGCATAGTCGTACACGTAAGTAACATTGGAGCCTGCAATTTGCGTAAGTGGATTTTCGCGGAAGTGCTTCATCATAGCTTCAATTTCTTCGGCACCAGATTTACCTTTCTTCACAACAGAAATGCCTGCTTCTTTAGAAAAACCATATTCTACATAGATGTTTTGAAGCAATTGATAGAGAGTCAGACCCTTGTCTTTAGCCCAGGCAGCAGTTTCTGCTAACATAGTACAGGCAGAAACAGCATCTTTGTCGCGGACAAAATCTTCGCAAAGGAATCCGTAACTCTCTTCGCCTCCACCAATAAAGGTCTTCTTGCCTTCATTATCTTTCATAATGGCAGCAATCCATTTAAACCCGGTGTATACGTCATAAAGTTCAACGCCGTTACGTTCAGCAATGGTACGGATCAGTTCGGTGGAAACAATCGTTTTTACAATATATTCATTTCCTTTAATTTTACCCAGCTCTTTCCAACGGGTAATCAGATAATACACAAACATGAGTGCGGTTTGATTTCCGTTAAGCAACACCCATTCTCCTTCGTTGTTCTTTACGGCTGCTCCCACTCGGTCTGCATCCGGGTCGGTAGCCAATACAAGTTCAGCATCTGTGTCTTTTGCCCGTTGCACAGCCATAGCTAATGCGGCCGGCTCTTCCGGGTTTGGAGAGATTACTGTTGGAAAATCACCACTAACTATATCTTGTTCGGGGACATGGATAATATTTGTAAAACCGAAGGCTTTCAACGCAGCAGGAACAATTTCGACACCGGTACCGTGAATAGGAGTATATACAATCTTCATATCCTTGTGGCGTGCGATTGATTCAGGAGAAAGAGATATGGTTGTGAGGTCGTTAATATACCGCTGATCCATCTCTTTTCCGATTACTTCTATAAGCGACTTATTACCTTTGAATTTAATCTCTCCGGCATTTCTTATCTGGTTGACTTCTGCAATAGTATTGCGGTCGTGAGGAGCGATCATCTGTGCTCCATCATCCCAATATGCTTTATATCCATTGTATTCTTTTGGATTGTGTGAAGCAGTAAGAATGATTCCGCTCTGACATCCAAGTTTTCGGATAGCATAAGACATCTCGGGAGTAGGACGAAGATCTTCAAATATATAAGCCTTGATTCCATTTGCAGAGAAGATGTCAGCCGAAATTTCAGCGAACTTACGGCTGTTGTTGCGGCAATCATGGCCGATTACCACTTTAATCTGCGGTAATTTTGAAAATTCTTTTTTAAGGTAATTGGATAAACCCTGAGTGGCCGCACCCACCGTATAAATGTTCATGCGGTTGGAACCAACGCCCATAATTCCACGAAGACCGCCTGTACCGAATTCAAGATCCTTATAAAAAGCTTCAATCAGTTCGCTTGGATCTTCGTTGTCAAGCATCCGTTTTACTTCGGCACGTGTTTCTGCGTCATAGCTTTCAGAAAGCCAACCTTGAGCTTTCGATCTTACCATTGCTAACAAATCGCTGTTTTCCATTTTTTATACTATGTTTATTTACTACTCTTTCTGAATTCAAAGATACAAAATAATTGGTTTACTCAAATGATCTACCCTATAATTTGGGATCAAAACCATTTTACCAGGTAAAGCTTGTTGAATATTTGCTGGTATTACCACATGCATCAGTCACAACAAAAGTAAGTGTATGTTTGCCTCTGGATAATCTGGATGGATCAAATTTATAGGTAATCAGGCCTTTACTTCCATCATATTCGAATAATGCAAATTCGCCATCAATCTCTCCACGATAAATCTCCATACCACTCAGGTTGTCAGAAACCCTGAAAGCAATCGCTCGCTTTGAAACCCACTGAGCCGGAGCAACAGGGATTATCTTGGGAGGAACGGTATCTTGCATCACCGTATAGGTCCCCAAATCACGAATTTTTATATCTATCCAACCATTACGGTAGGTGCCCCCCTTCCAGGTGCGGTGCCCTTTGTTTAGGTACACCATCCCGTATTGATTTTTGTTTTCAAGAGAATCTTTTTGTATTTTGATTGATAATTCTGCCTCCTTGTGTAATGGTACCAATGGATTATGTAAAGTATGTGTGGCACTAAGTGCATTTTCGTCTTCTTTTACACTGTATTCAAAAAAGAAGTCGGTGTATAGATTTCCTTTAGGAATATGTAAACGTACTCCTTTGGCCCCAAAACGATTGTCTCCCGACCATGAAAAGTGTTCTGTTCCCTCAGGCTTTTTTACTTTGGGAATATCTTGTTTTTTCCCATTTACTTCAAACGAGAAGTGTGTGGAATTACCATAGGCATCCTTTAGAAGATAGCTAATCATATAGGTTCGTTCTTCATTTATCGTCAGAACTCCCCGGTTTTTACTTTCAACGAAACGTAGTTTATTGCCTGGTTCAACAAAAGATTTTGAGAAAAAAGCCCTGTGTTGTTTCCATTCTTCATAATCAATCAGGCTATTTATGTAACGGGTTTCAGGGAAAGCATAACGATCCAGATTGCTTCGAAACACCTCTTGATCATCTACCGTAAGAATCACCTCCTTTATCCCATAAATATTCCCTGTTTCGTTCATGTAATCATAGGCTTTGATAGCAAAGCCTACCTCTCCCCACGCTTCAATTTTTCCAACAATCCTTTGTTTTCCTGATTTATCGGTCGCGAGTCTGACGGCCTGCTTCTCCACTTTACCGTTTATACTCCCTTTTTGAGCTACAGGATAAACCATTAATCCTTGCAAGCGGGGGGGGCGATTATCTTTGAGCCGACTTTTATAGAATGGGATGGGGTCCATAGTCTCCTCTGTCTCTGTATCACGTATTTCAAAATGCAGGTGAGGACCGGCCGAAGTTCCCTCATTGCCGCTATAGGCGATCAAGTCACCTTTTTTTACTGGAAAAAGGTCTTCAGGTAATTGCAGGTCAACACTGAATGATTCACGCTTATACTGTTGTTTGCGGATATAGTCCTCGACCTCCTTTGTAAAGCCTTTGATGTGGCCATATACCGTAGTCATACCATTTGGATGTGTCATGTAGAGTGCTTTCCCAAATCCCCAGGGACTTACCAGCACGCGGGAAATATAGCCATCATATACAGCATAAACAGGTTTTCCAACCACTCCTTGTGTTTTAAAGTCGATTCCCGAATGAAAATGATTGCTTCTGAATTCTCCAAAATTACCGCTCAAATACAGGGGGATATCCATGGGAGCCCTTAAAGGAGTATCTTGAGCGTTGACGTGAACTCCGGCTGCTCCTGTCAGCAGGCAGAAGCATAGAGGTATATATCGTAACATGTATCTTTTTTTTAATAATTAAGGAGCCAAAGGTAAGGAAAAATCTACAAGTAAAGGCAAATGATCACTATAACCTCCCTCATATTTATATCCATAATAGGTGCGGAAAGGTCTTGTTCCATGATAGGTTTTGTCGGTTTTAAAGAGAAATTGAGGAGTAAATAACCGGTTGCTTCCCGGTATAAGATGCATAGGATTCCGCGAATCAAGCAGTGTGCCGGTAACAATAATCTGATCCAGCTGAGCCCATTCTCCCTGGTATTTATGGGATCCGGTTTTTGCTAATTGCTCTGAATGTGAAAATAAATTATAAAGAGAGTGGGCAGAGGTGGTATCAGAAGGATAAGACATGGTTTTGATTCCATGGATAATGCTTTTGTCAGACGGAGTGTCGTTGAAATCACCCATAATGATAAACTGAGGATTCTTACGGTTTAATAATAACGAATCACAAGTATTACGAAGCATTCTTGCCGCATCCATTCTGTCTGCTTCAGTGGCCTTTTCGCCTCCGGAACGGCTTGGGAAGTGGCAAACAAGTACATCAAGTGTGTCACCGGAAAGAATTTTACCGCTTACGCGAAGGATGTCTCTCGAACGTTTGTCTGGGTGTTTCCGAAATTTAATCCGGATAGATTGGTGTTCAATATATGCAAATTGATCGCGTTGATAGAGTAGAGCAACGTCGATTCCACGATTATCCGGACTGTTGGTCATACAATACCGGTAGTCTTGTTGCCGTAAAGGAGTTTTATTTAGCAGGTGTATGATGGTGGAATCGTTTTCCACCTCGCATAGACCAACCAATGCCGGTGTATGCCATTCGCCGGCCGCAGTAATTACTTTAGCTATCTGTTGAAGTTTTTGATAATATCGTCCTTTGGTCCATCTAAGTATGCCATCGGGTAAAAATGACTGATCATCTTTTATGGGATCGTCTTCGCAATCAAACAAATTTTCCACATTGTAACTCATCACCCTAAAAGTTCGCTGTCCATATAACCGAGTTAGTGGTACGAGAGAAAGTATAAACAGGCAGGTTAAGGTTATATAGGCTCGTTTATTCATTAGCTTCTTGGATATATTCGTAAGCACCGATATCTGGTCCGTCGCTATCATTGAGTCTGTTTACGCCAAAACGATCCAATGAATATTTTACAGAAAATGAGCGTGCAGCTTTACCCCGTACAATGGATGTTGAATCGGGTCTGAAGTCGTAGCGGTAATCACCTGCCTCACCAGATAGACGGTAACCGGGACTTGTACCCCAAAGAATATCAGTAAAGTGAACATTAGCCTCCTCCTTGCTTTTTATTAGACAATTGGTGAATTGATAGTTGAATGCATCCTGACTAGTTCCTTGCTGATAATACAATGCTAATTCGCCGGTGGAAAGGTTTCCATCGATAATGCAATTTTGAAAGTCGGCTTTCTGAAGGGGATAAAGGACAACCTTGTTCTCGGCATTGGTAAGATTATTCGACAAAATGAGAGTAGGTACCGTACGTGCACCAAATGCGAAATTATTGGCAAGTGTACAATGTGTAAAACTATACCTGCCTCCTACAAGCATAACTACTGCCTCTCCTGAATTACTGAATTCGGTGTTGTAAGCCTCAATATTACAATTGACTGCAGAAAAAAGATATCCGTCGGAATTGGTAATTTGAGAGTTCCCGATAATCAACTTGCTTTTTTCGGGATCTGCCTGCGTCATTGTAATGCCGCTGCTTCCGTTACGCACAACTACATGATCAAGTATATTCCCATAACTAGTAGACGCAAAATAGATTCCTCCCCATTGGTCAGGAATCAGATCGTATGGCAGATTGTCCAATAATTTATCAAGACGGTCGCCCCTTATAATGATGGGAGCCGTCCGGGTACCTTTGGCAATCAAGGTTCCACGTACAATCAGATTAGCTTTATCGTGCATAAAAATACGGGTTCCCTGTTCGAGTGTTACAGTAGCGTCTTTGGCTATAACCAGACTGTCATATACGAGATAGGGTTGTTTGGATGTTAAAAGAGTGTCTTTTGCGAGAATTGTTCCTCCTTTGCAAAGCACTACATCTTGTCCGAAGGCTTGTAGTTTTACTGCTTGTCTGACTCCGTTGGTAGTGAAAATTACAGAATCCTCTATCAGTAAGGGTTGATTTGTTCCGTTGGGATTTACAGTCACTTCAATAAAAACATATAAACTATCATTTGGCCTTACCTCCACATCCTGAAAATTAGTTCCTTTTAAACCATCCACATTAATCCTGAATCCTTTTTTATCTCCCTGAGCCAGTTCTATAGATTGAATATTAAGCGGTTTGTCAAAAATATTATACACCATGAATTGTTTGGTAGTTGAACCAATGGTACTGAAGATCGTGTCGAAGGAAACCGTATCAGTCGAGAACCGTAAGTTATAGTTCGAGCCAGTGGCATAATTTTCGTCCATACCATCGCAACCGGTTACCAGTTGACTTAGTACGGCAAGTAAAACAGAAACGAAAATCAGCCCTTTTTTCATGATCATAATCTTTTGAAACTTCTGTAAGAATCTATTATGTTTATATGCAACAAGGCCGGGCTCCGGAAAGAAACCCAGCCTTGTTTATTTAACGTAGCATAACCTTAATTATTTTGCAGGAACGCTTTTTAATACTTCAAGTAAATGATCCCACCACAATTGAACAGTTGCAATTTCGATGCGTTCGTTGGGTGAGTGAACATCTCGCAGGGTTGGACCGAAAGAGATCATATCCAACTGTGGATATTTTTCGAGGAAAAGTCCGCATTCCAGACCTGCATGTATAGCTTTTATTTTGGCTTCTTTGTTAAAAAGACGTTTGTACGCATCTTGAGCCACCTGCAGAATCGCCGAATTTGGGTTAGGAGCCCAACCCGGATATCCATCGCCGTGCGCAACAGAAGCTCCGGCAAGCAGGAAGGTAGATGCCACCATATTGGCAGCATAAATTTTGCATGAATCGATGGAGCTACGCTGACTGGTTCCAACTACAATTGTATTTCCTTCCTTCATTTTAACAGAAGCCAGGTTTGTAGAGGTTTCAACAAGGCCTTCGATATCCTGACTCATGCCTAAAACGCCGTGCGGACAAGCATGCATTGAGTAGATAAGATTTGTAGCCGTTGTTTCGTCAATACAGAAAGCAGGCTTTTCAGCCGATTCAAGCAATAACTTAACGTTGGTGTCTACATGTTTTAATTCATTTTCAATATCTGTTGTAAAATGATTTAGAAAAACCCTTACACTTTCTTTTGCATTGTAAGGAACTCCAACAACAGCATGTGCTTCGCGGGCAATTGCGTTACGCAGATTTCCTCCGTCGATGCTGCAAAGGACTAAAGAACCTATTTCCTTTTTTAGCAGGAACAGATAACGAACAAGAATTTTGTTTGCATTACCTAATTGTTTATGTATTTCTCCACCCGAATGTCCGCCGTTTAATCCTTTTACATCAATACGGAAATAAAACATTCCTTCTGGTGCAGCCTGCGGAGTATACGTGAACGTTGCAGCCGTATCCTTACCTCCTGCGCAACCCATAAAGATTTCTCCTTCGTCTTCGCTATCAAGATTTAATAAAATATTACCTGTAAGGAATCCCTTCTCCAACATCTTGGCACCTGTAAGTCCGGTTTCTTCGTCTACAGTAAACAAACATTCAATAGGACCATGTTCAATATCGTTTGATGCAAGCAATGCCAGTTCTGCAGCAACTCCAATACCGTTATCCGCTCCAAGAGTAGTGCCGTTTGCGCGAAGCCATCCGTTTTCAACAATCGTCTCAATAGGATCGTTGTCAAAATCGTGTTCCGTTCCATTGTTCTTTTCACAAACCATGTCCACATGTGATTGTAAGATCACCGTAGGTACGTTCTCTTTTCCTTGTGTAGCCGGTTTCGACATGAGGATATTACCGCTTGCATCCTTTTTGATCGCAATTTTATGTTCTGCTGCAAAGGTTTCCAGATACTTAATTATTTTTTCTTCTTTTTTTGAAGGACGGGGTACCTGTGTTACCTCGTGGAAGTATTTCCATACTAAAGCAGGTGATAAATCTGTAATCTTCATAATGTTATAATGTATTTTTGATGATGCCTCATCATTAAATATTTATTAAGCAAATGAGTCTTTCTCGAAAAAATATTGAATAAAATACCAAAAAGGCACTTTGTAATCAGTTAAACTCTTATATTTGCGTCCACAAATATATAGAAAATGCTAATAACGTTATTACTTACAGTCTTAATTCTTGTTATTTGTGCCATGTTACTTGGCATAAAAATAATATTTGTAAAAGGAGGTCAATTTCCTAATACGCATGTTGGAGGGAATAAAGCTCTTGCGGAGAAAGGAATTCATTGTCACACTTCGCAAGATAAGGAAGCCGAAAACAATAAAAATTTGTTTGAGCGTTTGGAAGAAATAAAAAAATAATATAAAGATTTTAAATTACACTTTATGAAGAACATTAACTACATTATTAATGGTGTACTTGCGTTAGCAGTCGTGATTTTGTTTGTATTGCAATTTACAGGTAAAAAAGAATCTGGTGTTACCAAAACATTTACGGCTGAAGAAAGTGCCTCCGGCTTACTTCCAATAGCTTATGTTAATGTGGATTCTCTGCTTCTTAATTATAATTATTCGAAGGATTTGAATGAAATAATAATAAAGAAACAAGAAAATTCCCGTGCGAGCGTTAATCAGAAACTACGTTCGTTACAAACAGAAATGCAGGATTTTCAACGTAAGGTAGAAAACAATGCTTTCCTTACCCGCGAACGCGCAGAGCAGGAACAGGCCCGTTTGATGAAGAAGCAGCAGGAACTTCAGGATTTCGACAATCGTTTGGCACAGGAGCTGGTTTCCGAGCAACAGAGATTGAACGAACAACTTCGCGACACATTGGTTTCTCAGCTTCGTGTCTATAACAAAGACAAAGGTTATCAGGTTATTCTAAGCAACACAATGGGAGATAATATCTTGTTGGCTGGTGATGCATATGATATCACAAAAGAGGTTATAGAATACCTTAACAAGAATTATGCACCTGCAAGCAAGTAATTCAATCAATAAAATAGAATAAAAAAGGAGTCTCTTTCGGGACTCCTTTTTTATTCTATCTAAAATATGCTGATGTCAGCGACTGTAATCGTTTGACAGTAATGCAGATTATTTTTCCTTGGGTGTAACAAATGCCGTATAGACCTGAAGCAATGCTGCGATGGATAAGCATAGAATCCATTCGGTACGGTGTTTGAACATAAATGCCGAAGATGCCAACATGAGTATTCCGGCAAAAATATTAAAACGATGCAATCTCCTCCGTCTGAAGTCGAGAACCTGATAGGGAGCTGTAAGGTAACTTAGACAAATCCCTGCCGATCCGAAAGCAAATACGTATGGAGCATAAATCCATTGGGTAAGATAGAGAATTGTCCCTGTAAGTACCAGTATCCCGGAAAAATTGTAAATGGTAGTTCTTATTTGCTTGTTCATTTATTTCTCTTTAATAATAAAAACATCTTCGTCGGCTTTTTTCATCAGATACTCTTCGCGGGCAAAGCGTTCCAATCCTTCCTTATCGGTTCGAAGATCATTTAATTTTTTAGTGTTGATTTCAATCTCTTCTTTGTATTGTTTAATCTCTTTTTCCAGCTCCTGTATTTTCTTGATATAGACGTATCGTTTATACAGATTACTGTCGCCTGCCGTAAAGGTAAGGCCGAGGAAAAGAATCGTAACCAGCCAATACTTGTTGATTCTGGAAAGATACCGATCATAAAAATCTTTTAAACGCGACATACAAGTAATTTTTGCAAAGGTAAAAAATTTTCCCTGTATAGTATTGCATGAAGGATTTGTTTATCTTTGTGTGATTAATAAAAAGAGCATAGAATGGATAACTACATAGTTTCGGCAAGAAAATACAGACCCTCTACGTTTCGAAGTGTTGTTGGTCAGCAATCTCTCACCACGACCCTTAAAAATGCAATTCACAGCAACAAACTGGCACATGCCTACTTGTTTTGCGGGCCTCGTGGAGTAGGGAAGACATCCTGTGCCCGTATTTTCGCAAAGACTATCAATTGTATGAATCTTACTTCGGAGGGAGAAGCTTGTAACGAATGTGAATCTTGTAAGGCATTCAACGAACAACGCTCATACAATATTCATGAATTGGATGCTGCGTCTAACAATTCGGTAGACGACATCCGTTCCTTGATCGAACAGGTTCGCATTCCTCCACAGATTGGAAAATATAAAGTGTATATAATTGATGAGGTTCACATGTTATCTCCAGCCGCCTTCAATGCTTTCCTGAAGACGCTTGAAGAACCTCCGCATCATGCATTATTTATTTTGGCAACCACAGAAAAGCATAAGATATTACCAACCATCTTGTCGCGTTGTCAGATTTACGACTTCTCCAGAATTTCTATTTCGGATACGGTCGCTCATTTGCAATATGTTGCAGCCAGCGAAGGGGTTACGGCCGATGCCGATGCTTTGAACGTTATCGCTCAGAAATCGGATGGAGGAATGCGTGATGCACTTTCTATTTTTGACCAGGTTGTGAGTTATACAGGCGGTAATATTACATATCAGACTGTAATTGATAACCTCAATGTGCTGGATTATGAATACTACTTTAAACTAACAGAAGCCATTCTGTCTTCCAAGGTTTTTGATGCGTTATTGATTCTGAATAATATATTAAATAAAGGATTTGACGGACAGCATGTGATTACCGGACTGGCCAGTCACTTCAGAGACCTTCTTGTTTGCAGAGACAAAGAAGCCCTGGTGTTATTTGAAGTAGGAGCAACCATTCGAGAAAGGTACCTTTCTATGGCAATGAACTGTCCGGATACGTTTTTATTTAAAGCCATTGAACTTGCCAATACATGCGACCTCAATTACAGAGCAAGTAACAATAAGCGCCTTTTGCTTGAACTCACTTTAATTCAATTGTGTCAGTTGCAAGCTCAGAACGAAGGTCCTGATTCAAAAAAAAAAGGAATAATTGAATCAATTCCTCAGCAAGCCCCCGCTCACTCCAATTCATCTGTTCAGCAGGGTCCACAACGTACCGCACCTGTAACGCAGCAAACAGCACCAGTAAATAATACATCACAACCTATTCAGCAGCATCAGACTTCCGTAGCAGTACAAACTCCTGCACCAGCAGCCAATGCTGGTAAAAAGCCAATGGGGATGCCCCGCGCTATTTCTATCAAAAATATAGGAGAAGAGAAGTCGGTGGAGGAAGTTAAACGAGAAGTTGTACAGCATGAAATAGTCACGTCGTTTCGTGAAGAAGAGTTGATTCGTTATTGGGATTCATTTGCTGATGAGGCAGGTGAGAAGGTATATTTAAAGAATACCATGATTAACTGCAAACCGGTTCTTAAAGATAATTATGTTTTTGAAGTAGCAGTGCATAATCCCGGGCAACAACAGGAACTGGAAAACTCGGCAGTCGACTTACTTCCATACCTTAGGAATAACCTGAGGAATACGCGTATCCAGATGTCTATACGTATTATCGAATCGAACGAAAAGCATCTGGCTTATACTTCCACTGAAAAATATGATTTGTTATTACGCACAAATCCGGTTCTTACCAAATTAAAAGAAGAGTTTAATCTTATTCTGGATTAGTAAATCAGATATATAAAAAGGGCTGCATCCATTAAAGATGCAGCCCTTTTTCTTATAATTTACGTAACCAAACGTTACGGAAGCTGATTGGTTCACTGGGGTCACCATGTGATTGAAGGATGATCGGACCGGCACCGTGTTTTTTTACCTGTGGGAATCCGATGTATTCGGTAGTACCCAAAATGGTGGTGTTGTTTTGAAGAACAATTCCATTCTGAATTACGGTTACACGTGGTGGTACACGATACGTACCATCTTCTTTAAAAATGGGAGCAGAATAGATTATATCATACACATTCCACTCTCCCGGTTTACGCATAGCATTTGCCAAAGGAGGAGTCTGCTTGTAAATACTACCTGTTTGTCCGTTTACGTAGGTTTTATTATCGTAGCAGTCTAATACCTGTATTTCGTACATACCCTGCAAAAAGATACCGCTGTTACCTCGTCCCTGACTCTTTCCTGTGATATTTGCCGGAATCTGCCACTCGATATGAAGCTGAAAATCGTTAAATTCCTCTTTAGTCTGGATATCGCCAGCTTTTTTGTTTACAGTAAATGCACCGTTGTTTACAATCCATTCAGCAGGTCCGCCTGTTCTTGTGCTTTTCCAGGCAGAAAGGTCTTTGCCGTCAAAAAGGACAATAGCATCCGATGGTGCTGTTAAAAATGCATTGGGAGTTGTTGTTCCGGGGGTAACCACTACAGGTTGTGGAGTCCAGTACTCGGACATGCCCGGTGTCATCTTTTCTTGTTTTGGAAACTCTTCTTGAGCCTGAAGACTAACACAGGCAGTACACGCCAGTGTTGCCAATACCGCTTTCACGGGAATCATTCTTTTAATCATGGTCTATTAAATTTAAGTTCTTTCGAATTTATTTGACTGCAAACTTACATATTATTTTATTAACGAACTGTTATATCAGCCGGAAAAGTAATATTGAGTTTAAAACTTTTCCGGCTTATATTCTATCTTTGTTTATTAAGAATTGTGCGCAAACAAACGTTTTTCTGCTAAATCTTCAAATTTGGTGCCTTTTCGTCCGTAGTTGCAATAGGGGTGAATGCTGATTCCTCCTCGTGGTGTAAAGATCCCGGTAACTTCGATATACTTGGGGTCCATAAGTTTTATAAGATCTTTCATGATAATGTTAACACAATCTTCGTGAAAATCGCCGTGATTGCGAAAACTGAAAAGATATAACTTCAGACTTTTGCTTTCAACCATTTTTATATCGGGGATATAATCGATGTAGATTGTGGCAAAGTCGGGCTGACCGGTTATAGGGCACAGGCTGGTGAATTCAGGGCAATTAAAGCGTACCCAGTAATCATTGTCTGGGTGTTTGTTGGTAAATGCTTCCAGCACTTCGGGAGCATAATCGCTTTTATATACAGTTTTGTTTCCTAACAGGCTTAATTCTTTTTCGTCCATGTCTTCTTATATTAATTGGTTTGAAGTCTTGTTTACTCAGTTTGCAAAAGTAAGAACTATCTTTGGTCTGGCAATGGAACGATAATCTGGATTGAAGACACAGTTCTCACATATTTTTACCTGTCCTTTAGGGGATGGGTTTCTTTTTTGCGTCTACTATGTATTGGTAAGTAGATTTATTGAATAATTTAACATCATGAAGAAGACATTTCTTTTACTCTCATTAACCTTGTCTATGGCTATTTCTGCAAAAAATCAGACCGTGGAAATGGTTAAAAGACTTCCGGGTGCTTCGTACAATTCGCATTATGTAAGTAACCGATCCCCGTTGCAACCACAACAGTTTATAAAACTTCCTGTAGGAAGCATTCAGCCTGAAGGATGGTTGCTTAAGCAGCTAGAACTTCAGAAAGATGGTTTGAACGGGCATTTAGGAGAAATCAGCGCCTGGCTCCAGAAGGATGACAATGCCTGGCTTAAAACCGGTGGGAAGTGGGGCTGGGAAGAGGTTCCTTATTGGTTGCGTGGCTATGGTAATCTTACTTACCTGATGAAGGATGAAGCAATGTTGAAAGAGACAAAATTCTGGATTGAAGGCATTTTGAAAAGTCAACGTGAAGACGGAAACTTTGGTCCTTTGGTATTAAACAATGGTAAACAGGATTTCTGGCCGAATATGATTGTACTTTGGATAGTTCAGTCTTATTATGAATATAGCAACGACGCTCGTATACTCGATTTTATGACTAAATATTGTCATTATCTGCTTACTGTTTCCGATGATGACTTTCTTTCCAGCTATTGGGAAAATAGTAGGGGAGGAGATAATCTGTGGAGTGTGGTGTGGCTTTATAATCGTACCGGTGACAAGCAATTGCTTTCCCTGGCAGATAAAATTCACCGTAATACAGCCGATTGGACAAAATCTACACAATTGCCAAACTGGCACAATGTGAATGTGGCACAATGCTTCCGCGAACCGGCAACCTACTATTTATTCAAAAAGGATACAGCCTTATTGGAGGCCAGCTATAATGTACAGAGCCTTATACGCAGGGCATTCGGTCAGGTTCCTGGAGGTATGTTTGGAGCCGACGAAAATGCACGCATCGGCTTCTTTGATCCGCGGCAGGGTACAGAAACGTGTGGGTTTGTAGAACAAATGGCTTCAGATCAAATAATGCTTTTGATAAGCGGCGATCCTTATTGGGCAGAAAACTGCGAAGATGTAGCTTTTAACAGCTATCCTGCAGCCATGATGCCCGATTATAAAGCTTTACGTTACATAACAAGTCCCAATCATGTAGTAAGTGACAGCCAGAATCATCATCCGGGAATAGATAACAGTGGACCTTTTCTGGCAATGAACCCCTTCAGCAGCCGCTGTTGTCAGCATAATCACGGATTCGGCTGGCCTTATTATGCCGAACATTTGGTTTTGGCTACACCCGATAACGGATTGGCGGCCGTAATGTATTCGGCTTGTAAAGCTAAAATCAAAGTAGGAAGTAAAGGGACTGAAGTAACCTTGCACGAACAAACCAACTATCCATTCGAGGAGGCTGTGCGGTTTACGTTATCTACACCCTCGAAGGTTCGTTTTCCTATGTATCTTCGTATTCCGTCCTGGTGTAAAAACGCATCTGTAAAAATCAACGGAAAGCAAGAAGCTGTAACTTTAGTTGCAGGAGAGTATGCACGCATTGAAAGAGAATGGACTAACAAGGATGAGGTTGAATTGATGATACCTATGGATTTAAGCATGCGTCAATGGCAGGCAAATAAAAATAGTGTAAGTGTGAATTGGGGACCTCTAACCTTGTCGTTGAAGATAGAAGAAGAATACAAGCAGCTGGACAGCCGGGCAACAGCCATCGGAGATTCAAAATGGCAGGAAAAAGCAGATGCTTCTGCATGGCCAACGTATGAGATTTATCCTAAAACACCGTGGAACTACGCTTTGGTAACCAGTCTGCCTATTCAAATAAAGCGTAAAAACTGGCCAGCCGACAATAATCCGTTTACTTTAGGCAACGTTCCGCTGGAGTTTAAAGCTAAAGGGCGGATTGTGCCAGGATGGATTATTGATGAATACGGATTGTGTGGTGTTCTTCCCTACGAAAATGCCCGTAAGAGCGACCGGATCGATGAAATAACCTTGGTGCCGATGGGAGCAGCCCGTTTACGAATATCTGCATTTCCAACCGCAAAGTAGGCTTGATTTAAATTAAATAGATTTGTATTTGTATTACTTCCCTGTTCTGAAAAGAATAGGGAAGTTTTTTTATGGAAGACTGTTGTATGTTTTCCAAGCGTTGGCTTTTTTGAGGTTTCGCTTTTTAGCTCTTGCCGTTTTGGAAAAAATAGATTGCAGCAGATCTTCAGCCGAAAAAGAGAACCCGGCAGGAGTAGCCCTGAGTTCTTCCGACTTATTACTAACTTTAAAAGCTCTTATTTCTTTTTCAGGAAGATAATTGAATGTGAGTTCATGGAATACTCTGGGAGGAATTTTTATAGAATCGGAGGCTTCCATAGGTATTCCGGCAACCGGTTTGAGTCCGAAATCTTTTGTAATAGGGTTCTTCGACACGAAAGGCCTGGGTTTATTAGCCTGTTTAGGTCCGTCAAAATTAATCAACGTTCCCGATTTAATAGCCCTCATGGTTGCTTCATTCAATTTGATCTTTTGTTTTTCCGGTTGGTACTCGTTTATTATAAGCGTGTCTTTCTCTGCCTCTGCAAACTGTCCATATATTGGTCCCAGGTTTATCAGACAAAATGAAACTGATACAATAATTCGGCTGCACATAAAAGAGTCTGGTTTGTTTTATGATAGTCAACGACAAATGTATAAGATTTTCAATTGTAATTGTTAATTTGACTTTTTAATTAGTTGTATTTAATAGTTTTTGCAGTTTGTTGTCAATTAGCCCTGTTTATGGGTATGTAACGTTAATTTTTATGTATCCTTATCACAAATAAAACTCGCCCTTATACATAGACACATGCATAAGGGCGAATTCCGTTGTTATACTAATTCTTGATGTTATTTTACATATTTCTCAAGCCACGAGTCTGTTTCGTATAGCATGTGAAGTATGTTTTCTTTGGCAGAATATCCATGACTTTCCAGAGGCAGAACAACATAGCGAACTGTAGCTCCGTGCCCTTTCAATGCTTGAAAAAAACGTTCGGATTGGATTGGAAAAGTACCGCTATTGTTATCGAGTTCACCGTGGATCAATAATAAAGCACCATTCAGTTTATCTGCATACATAAATGGCGACATCGCATTATAAACCTCCGGAGCCTGCCAATACGTACGTGTTTCGGCCTGAAACCCAAAAGGAGTTAATGTTCGGTTGTAAGCACCACTTCTTGCAATTCCTGCTTTAAATAAATTAGTATGTACCAATAGATTGGCTGTCATGAAAGCTCCGTATGAATGTCCTCCTACAGCAAGTCTGGAAGTATCGCCAACTCCCATTTCGTGTATAACCTTTGCAGCAGCTTCTGCATTCATTACAAGTTGTTCGGTAAAGTTGTCATTTGGTTCTACACCATTGCCACCTACAATGGGCATTTCTACATTGTCCATTACGCAATAGCCTTTTTTAACCCAAAAAATGGGCGATCCGTAACTTATGCTTGTAAAGGTGTATTTAGAACCTCTTACCTGTGCGGCATCCGAAGCTGATTTGTACTCACGTGGATACGCCCACATAATTACAGGAAGTCTCCCGTCTTTTTCCTTGCTGTATCCGGCCGGAAGATAAACGGTTGCTGTCAGATCTACTCCATCCTCTCTTTTGTAGCGGATCTGTTCTTTACTTACCCCTTTCATGCTGGGGTAAGGATTCGGAAAGTTGGTCAACTGTTTAACTTTATTGGACTTAATTTGTCTGATAAAGAAATTAACAGGTTCTGTTATTGATTGTCTTGCAGTGATGATCTCTAGTTTTACGGGATCTTTAATACGGGAAATCGTTTCGTAATAAGGTGCTTTACACCTCCAAAGAATAGTGTTTTTCTTTTTCGTAATATCGTAAAGACTCAGGTAAGGCATATTCCCTTCGGGTGATGCACCGTCCGAAAGCAACAAAAGCTGATTGTTCTTCTTATTAGTATAAAGCACATATTTGTCATACTGATTTTTTACTACATGCGGTCTGCCTGGATTGTTGTAACTGTCATCGCGTGAGAATTCAAAAAGAGGTACCGGATCTTTATCCGATCCGGGCTTAAAACAGGATGTCTTAACCAGACGTGTTGCAGCAGATGATTCGGTTATAAGTGCCAGAGAATCATTTCCCCATTGAACTCCGTACGAACGGAGTTTGGTTTTAACTACTTCTTTTTTTACATCGGTAAAAGGAAAAGTCTGCTGATAAATTATGTCGGCATATTCAGTTTTGTTTTTCTTAGGGTCCCCGTTGTCCTGTGCCTCAGTCCAGAAAAGAGTAGCCGGTTTATCCGGTCTCCATCCAAAATTCCTTGGATAAGGAGAGGTAGTATCATAACCCATAGCTGTGATAACTAAAGGTATTTCGGCGATTGTTTTAATAAGTTTACCATTTATGTCAGTTACAGATAACGTAGTGGGGAAATTACTTATGGGAACAATGTAAGAATAGGGTTTATGGGTTTTTTCAACAAAGAGCAATTCTTTATTGGGAGAGAGGGACACACTGGTAATAACACCTTTGATTCCGGTACTCAAACTCCCTTGGTTATTTATTTTTATTATTTCGGATGTAAAGTAGTAATCGAACAGCGATTCATCAAATTTATTTTTCAATAAATCCTGATAAGTACGAGCAGCCTGAGCTTTCCCACTATTTTCCTGTACAATGGCTCCTTGTGGTACGGTGCTTCCAACAGGTGCGTTTCCGATGTTTTCGGGTATTGCCAATGTTAATATTTCGTTATTATTAATCCAGAAAAGAGAGGTGCCGAAGCAGGCATTGATCTTTCTATTGCTAAGTTTTACCGCTTTATTATCTGTAGTTATACACTGATACAGATAAACTCCATCACCTTCTTTTACGAAAAAAATAATTTTATCAGATTGTGGCGACCAATTAATATTCAGGATGATTGACTGATCCGGGAACCCTTCAATAACTCTTTCAAGCTTTGTTTCCATGTTAACAAGGGTAACCCCTACATAACCGCGTTGCCGCGATTCGCTAAATGTTTCAGGATTGATTCGTATGCCGGCAAGTCTTAATTCTGGTTGGGCAAGTTCACTTACCGAATAGTAAGGAGCCCGTTCAAGCTGAAGCATCCATTTGTAATCTTCACTGAAGTCAATTATGGGAGACAATTTAGCAAGAGCAATCTCTTTAATTTCTTTGGGAGGTTCCTGATATGGCAGTTCCTGTGCATTTGCAATTACAGTACTTGCCAGAATAGTAGCAGATAAGAAGATGTTTTTTATTTTCATAGTCTATATGTTTTTAATAAAAAAGTACAGTATCCCGTATTAACGGGATATCTGTACTTTAAAGTGTGTATAAAATAGAAAAAAACACTATTCGTTTTGAGTCATTAACGGGTTAGCATTTAATTCGTCTTGAGGAATCATATATTGCCATTCTTTTGACCCTGCAGGCTCAGACAGTTTAATTGCAATTGCTGCTTCGTGATTAGATCCTGTTCTGTCCAACGGAAGATTCAATCGTTTAAGATCTGTAAATCTGAAGCCCTCTCCCCAAAGTTCCACACGGCGATGGATCATAATCTCTTCGGCAAGCTGTTCTTTGGTTGTACTGGTGGCTACATAAGATGGGTCGCGGGTGATGGCAAACTTTGTAAATGTATTCTGAGCTTCTTCTACCTGTCCGCTACGGGCCAATGCTTCCGCTTTAATAAGATACATTTCTGCAAGCCTCATATAAGCGTAATCGCCCACTGCATTAGAGGTAGTTTTTGCAGTAAACTTTCTGTTCTGATATTTATATTTCTTGTAAGTGGTTGCAGGCACAGCTGCAGTTCCGGTTGGATCCCACCATTTTTTACGAATATCAGTATTCGATATCTTATTGTATAAAACAGAATTTATACACCTTGGTACAGCTCGGATTGCCGATGCATTAAAGTTCCACGACATATATGCATAGAATGAATAGAAATAGATTGTTTGATCATCCAATGTATTGGCCGCCCACATCGCCTCGTCTGTATCGGTTAGGATTGTGGCAAAACCGCTCATAAGCTCTGTACTGTTCATAAGCTTATTTCCGTCAGCTTCGGCTGTTTTAATGCTTAAATCGGCAAATTTAGCAGCTTCGGGGTAATTGCCCATAGTGAGTAGAACCCTTGCTTTTAGTCCGTAAGCAACTTTAAGCGAGAAATGAGTCGTTGCTTTAGCAGTATAGTTTTTTAGCAATTCAATCGCTTCGTCCAAATCTTCGTTTATAAACTGATAGCATTCCTCTACCGTGTTACGAGCCATACCATCTGTATTTGCTTCTTTGCGATAAGGTACGCCAAGTTGGGAGTTTGAACCTGCGGGATCGTATCTTTTAGCATACAATTGTACAAGATTAAAATGAGACCATGCACGAAAACATAAGGCTTCTCCTTTTACTCCATCGTGCAGTTTTTGATCCGTAAGTTGAACTTTGTCAACGTTTTGCAAGATTAGATTCGCATTAAGTACAAACTGATAGTAAATATAGAATGGATATTTAGTTGAGGTTGCATTGGGATTACGGTGTGACACCCATCGCAATTCATTCAAAAACCATGAATTCCCTGTAGATGGATGCACCAGGTCATCTCCAAGCACATCACGGTAAATATTCATGGAGGGTTCCCCTCCGCAACTTTGAGTTGATAGATACTGTCTAACCAGGGAACGGTGAATTCCATTTAATGCAATGTAAAGATTGTCGAGAGATCCGGATACTATTGTTTCACTTACCTGATCTGTAGGTGATGTTTCCATATAGTCTTCACTACATCCAGAAAGTAAGACTGTGGATGCCATAAGCGCAATGGCTATATTTTTTATTTTTTTCATATTGTTGTCTTTTTATATTGGTTGTAAAATCAGAAGCTAACGTTTAATCCAAATGTCCATGAACGCGCCGGTATGTGAGCATTGTTTATTATACCGTTGTATGATTGCTGTGTATCCATACCTTGAAGGGCATTTATCAGGAATAAATTTTCTCCGCTGATTGAGACTCTGGCATTACGGATGCCTGTATTGCTATAGATGCTTTTTGGAATATTGTAGCCTAATGACAATGATTTCATGCTGATGAAATCGGAGCTGATCAACCAACGGTCGGACTGGGCATTAAAGTCGGACGATTTGCTGCCATCCAGACGAGGTGTGTTTGTAACATCACCGGCTTTCTGCCAGCGATTCTTTATGTCACTGTGCATTGCAGCACCATAAGCCCCAACAGACATCAGAGATTGATAGCTTGAATTGTATATTTTACCACCTAAAGCATACGAAAATACGGTTGTCAATTCAAATGCTTTGTATTTTAGACCCATATTGATACCTCCGTATACATCTGGAATTGCGCTACCTGCATAATGGTATTTAGCTTTCGCCTGACTGGTTGTGAATTTTTCGTCGCCAATGATTCTTCCGTCGGTGTCTGACCATGTTTGAGCCGGAGTACCATCTTCTTTTACAGAGTCGTCAAATCGGTATAAAGCTGCTCCATCGTTAGGATCTACACCGGCATATTCTTTCAACCAATAATCGTAAATGGAACGGCCAACCATAATTTTCTTTGTTCCATCAATGATTTCTTTCTGTCCATCAGGTAATTTCTTAACCTCATTCTTTAGGAATGTAGCGTTTAGACCGATATTCCATCTCCAATCTTTGTTCTTTAACAGAACGTAATCAAGCGTTACTTCCAATCCTTTATTGCTAACTTTTCCAATGTTTTCCCAGATAGATTCGGTTCCTGAAGATATAGGCTTCGGTACTTCAAACAGAAGATCTTTCGACTCTTTATTGAAAAACTCGAGGGTACCGGTAAGTTTTTCAAACAAACCGAATTCAATTGCTGCATCATAAGATACCTGAGTTTCCCATTTTAAATTATTGTTTCCAAAAGAGTCGAAAAGGATACCTGCTTCGGTAGCGTTATTGTATCCCATTCCATATAATGTCTGGTAGGGGTAATATCCAATTCCGGCATCGTTACCGGTTTCTCCATAAGACGCGCGGAGTTTTAACTGGTCTACCCATTTCAGGTCTTTGATGAAACTTTCCTGATCCATTCTCCACGAAGCACCTAACGACCAGAAATTACCCCATCTTGAATCTTTGTGGAATCGGGAAGTTCCGTCACGTCTAAATGAGAACGATGCATAATACTTATCGTCGTAATTGTAGTTTAAACGGCCCAGATAACCCTCTTTCTTGTATGTATCAGTGTAAGAGGTTACTGAATTGATGGTTACGAAATTATCCATTTCATAGAGTCCGTCCAATACCTGACCTTGTCTCATGGCGTATGAATACTGATATTCGTATGAATAATTTTCGTGACCGATTAAAGCATCAACTGTATGTTTATCGAAGGATTTAGCATAAGAAAGTAATTGGTTGAAGGTGTAGGTGGTACTTCTTGTGCTTTCAATACGCAGACGTCCGGCCGGAGCTCCGTCGCCAACCAGCTTGTTGTCGTATCCTGCGTTACGATAGTTTGTAGATTCAAGTGTTGCATTGATAGTTGCAGTAAGTCCGTCATATAAATTCAAATCCAGATAAGTGCGGGCATTGAGTCCGTCGCGGGTATATTTACGTTGATTCCAGTTTGTTTCGGCAACAATATGTCGTCCGGAATAAGCAGAACCTGCTCTAACGCTGCTATAGTCGTATTGTTTAGCTCCAGTTTCATCTAAAATATATTCACCTGTCGTTGTATCGTGCAAATAGACGGGGTAAATCGGGCCGATCCCGCGTGCAAACATAAATGGGTTGGCATAACCCGATGAGTTATCAGTTGCATTGGCTGTATTCGAAGTTGTACGGGTTCCGGCAATATTAAGACCTGTTTTAAACCATTTTACTGGGTAAACATTAACATTGGCTCTACCGGCAAAACGTTCAAAGTCCGATTTAATAACATATCCATTGTCTTCCAGATAAGAAACAGAAACGTAGGTGTCGCTTTTGTTCGTTTTATTGGTATAAGACAAATTGTATTCACCGCGATAACCAGTTCTTTCCATTTCATCGTACCAATCCAGGTCGTCGCCCCATAACAAGGTATTTGCCGAGGGATTTAATTTGCCATCTGTTCCTACAATCTCGTTATTTGCAACTCCTTTAAACGGATTGTACATCAAAAGACCGAAAATGTTTGCCGTTGCAGTCTGAGCTGCTTTTTCGGCTGTGTAACTATTAGCGGTCATGTATTGATTTTTAAGTTGCTCCCATTGCAAAGGGTAATAATCCATTGCATTGATGCGGTTGTATTCCTTGATTGCCCTTTGAGAAAAACCTTGTGTGATTGATAAGTTTACTGCGGTATTTTCTTCTTTAGCTTTTTTCGTGGTAATTAAAATTACACCGTTTCCTGCGCTTGAACCATATAATGAAGTAGAAGCCGCATCTTTTAAAACAGTGATTGCTTCAATATCATTTGGATTGATATCTCCGATTGCTCCGTTGTAAATTGACCCGTCAACCACATAAAGAGGCGAATTTGATGCATTAACAGATCCAAAACCACGGATACGGATTGATGGAGAATCTCCTGGTTGTCCGCTGGCTGCTGCTACCTGAACACCCGGAGCGGCACCGTCTAATACAGAGGCTGCATTGGTTAAAGGTCTTATCTCGAGATCTTTCGATCCTATTGATGCTGCAGATCCGGTAAAAGAAGATTTTTTTGCTGTTCCGTAGGCTACAACAACGATTTCGTCTACCACTTTGGTGTCGCTTTTCAGAATAACCCTCATATTAGGTTTGGCGATTACTTCCTGAGTAAGCATACCAACATATGAGACTTGTAATACTGCCCCGCCAGAGGGAAGATTACGTAACAAAAATTTACCATCAGTGTCGGTTACAGTTCCTATTGTTGTTCCCTTTACCAAAATGGTTGCACCCAGAACAGGCATACCATCTTCTTCAGAAATAACAACACCTGAGACTGAGGATGTCTGAGATGTTATTACTCCAATGCCTAGAACAAATAGGCTGACGAAGAACATCATTAATTTTCTCTTCATAATTGGTTTTCTTAGTGTGTTTAACAATATAAATATAATTTAAATAAAAATAGCATTTGCGCAAATATATATAAAGTTTTGTTATATTAATCAAAAAGAGCTTGAAAATGACGAATAAAGTTTTATATTGTTTGTAATCGTGGTATATATTGTCATATTAATGTTAAATAATAAATATAGTGATCAAAAATAAATTGAAATGTAAGTTGGTATATCTTATTAATGTTAATTGATGTTTAATGATTGATAAATAATAAATTAATGTAGTTTAAAACAATAGTAAATTAATGTAAATATTTTATGTGTTGCCATTATTTAAATTCTTTTACAGACATCAGGGCTTAAAAAGTAGTAAATATTGCTGCCAAACATAGTTTTCTTAAAAACAATCTGTCATCTCTCATAAAATGGCTCAGATCCCTTTATTGAAGAGGGTTGTGGGAATGATAGATGCCCGGTGACAGATTCATTTCATCTGTCATCTGTAATGCGGTGCCAGTAGAAAATTTTTAGGTTTGGACTGTAGCCCTTTCAAAGTTCTTATTGGAGGTATGGTAGGGTATCTTGGATATATTTACTTTTTAACTGTATATAAATAAATTCAATTTCTTAAGTGAAGAAATTCTTTTATGCCTGTGATTAAATTCAAAAACTTAAGGGAAGTATTTGTTCGACAGTTGTAGAAATGCATTTTGACAATTGTCGTAATGCATTTCCACAATTGTCAAAATCGATTTCGACAACTGTCAAACGATTCATACATGTAAGTGAAAAACATTGTATATCGTTGTGTTTGAATTATTTGACTTAGTAATTGTTCTTGTTTTATGGAATGTATTTTTTTTGTTTATCGAACGATGGTTAATATATGTGGTTGAATCGTGTAAATGATGAGTACGGAATGGAAATAAAAAACTCCCGTTTCGGTCTGATCAGGACTGAAACGGGAGTTTTATTTAATAAGATCTTGTTACTTAAATGTCTTTTACCTTAAGTATATTGTACGAGATGTTGGTGTCGTATACATCTGTATTTTCAATCTTTTTGATGTATTTTACGACACGGATCGTAACAGGAAGAATTAATACTTCGTAAGCCGACTTTAGAAAGGCTTGTGTTCCGATCATAATTAATAATTCGTTTGCCGGAATTATACCTGCAAATGCTATCGGAAAGAATATCAGCGAATCGGCCGACTCTCCCAATAGCGTAGAGATAACTGCACGGGCGGAGAAGTTCTTTCCGTTGGAAGCAATTTTCATTTTACTCATTACATAAGCATTGATAAATGATCCCACCAGGAAAGCACACAAACTGGCAAATACGATGCGCGGTGCCATACCGAATACGAAGTTGAATCCTTCTTCGCCTTCCCAGAATGGTGCTCCCGGAAGCATAATTGCGAGTTGCGCGAAGGCTACCACCAGAAAATTCATGGCAAAGCCACTCCAGATGATCAGCCGGGCCTTTTTATAACCCCAAACTTCGGCAATACAGTCGTTGATGATGTACGAGATAGGAAATACCATTAATCCGGCAGTAGCGGTGATGCCTCCCACCTGGATTACTTTTGTTTCCAACAAATTGGATGCTATGAGGCATACATTGAAAAGTATACCCATCAGCATAAACGGAATGGTTACTGTTTTCTGCATATTCTTGTTTTTTACGTGGTTGATCAAGCACACGGGAAACCGACTCCGGTTTCCATTGTTAATAAATCAATTCGGCAGCAAAATTACGAATATTATTAAATTCGGACAATAGAAAACAGGGATATTTTGCCTGTAAATGGATACAATAACGTACGACTCAAAAAAAATACTGATTCTTCCATGATTTCTTTTATAGATTTAAATGTTATGATTACTTTTGAATCGTAAAACATATAGGAATGGATAGCTCGATTATAAAGTTTGCGAACAAACTGGAACTGCATTATTATTTCAGTGATAAATCGTATTACATGGATGCTTTGGTTAGGCATCGGTGTGAAAAGGAGGTGTTGACATTAATCCGTACGTTGGCGGATTTGCTTGAGGTAAGACTTACGGTTTATTGTGAACCTGCGTCTGGCGACGGTTATAAGGAGGTATGGGGTGTTGCCGGGGAGAATGCCCGTTCAATATCTGTAGTGCTCAGTATTATGATGCAATTGTTTACCCATCCGTTTGTAGCGGCCAATGGTCAGCTTACAATAGACCGTTCCGAAGAAGATGAGGCTCGCATGCAACGCGAGTTGGCCTCTTTGCGAAAGGATCTGAAATTACGCACACCGGGAGTTGCTATTTCACGCGAATTGATTGAAGATTTGAACCTTCATCCGCGTGTATGTAAATGTAAATCTAATTTCTACGAAGCGATGAAGGGCTATCCCAAAGTCCGGAAGTTTACGGTAAGGGAATTGAACGAAAATAACAAGAGCCGTTCCGGATTGATGGAGGTAAAAAGGGAGCATTTCAATTACTTTATTCTACGTACGGACGAATTGCCTCAGATGAAAGATCAAAAGGCTACCATCGAAATCGTTTCTCCTGTCTTGATGAAGGATAGCAAGTTGCGTTGGAAGGGAATTTATAACAAAGGGGGCGAAATTATAGATTTCTATATGCGTGATGAAGATTTTAAACGAGATATGGTTGAAGACAAAATTGCCTTTACAAGCGGAATGTGCATCGATTGCGTATTGGAAATAGACCGCAAACTGAATGAAATAGGCGAGATTGTAAATGTTAGCTATTCCGTTGTAACCGTTATCAAGACCCGTTTTGATAAAATGGAAATCATTACCCCGCAAGGGAAAAAGCATCTAAAGAAGCTGGAGGCCGAAAAGCAGCAACTTACTTTAGATCTGTTTGCATAAACACTTCTGGTAGATTTGATATATAAAAGAGAGGATTGAGTTGATTTTCAATCCTCTATTTTTATTTAAATAGACTTTTTATTTGTATCCGCGATCTGTATTTATGCACAAAAACTGCATTGTTGTGCTGCACATTTTGTCTCAAAATGTGTAATGTATTAAAAAAGTATATATCTTTGCGCCTGTTTGACTCTAAAGTTCAAATAGATCAGGTAAAATTTAAATAGCGAATATGAAGAAAATTATCGTAGTGGCAGGCTTATTGTTAACAATGGGCTTTCATGCTTCGGCCGAAGGGTACCAGGTAAATTTGCAAAGTACAAAACAGGCAGGTATGGCTCATGTAGGGGCTGCCTTGAAACTTGGTGCAGAAAGCATGCACTTCAATCCTGCAGGATTGAGTTTTATGAAAGAGAATATTAGCTTATCTGCAGGAGCTAGTGCTGTTTTTACCGATTTGGAATACTCCAAGGATGGATACAAACACAATTCGGATAACCCGATTGGAACACCTTTTTACTTGTATGCCGGTTTTAAAATTTACGATAACCTGGCTGCTGGTGTGAGTGTGAATACTCCTTACGGTAGTTCGATCGACTGGGGATTGAATTGGGCCGGATCAAGATTGGTTCAGGATATTACATTGAAGTCGTTTTCTATACAGCCTACCATTTCCTATCGCCCGTTCGATAAGTTGAGCCTGGGTGCCGGACTAATGTTTATGTATGGTAATTTCTCATTAAGCAGAGCCTTAATTCCGGCAGGAGACCTGGAAAGCCTTCGTCCGTTTGCCGCAGCCGTGCCTTCATTGGGACAAACGCTGGACAATTTTAAAGATATCGATGCCGCTTCTGCAACTTTATCGGGTGATGCGGGTGTTAAGGTTGGTTTCAATATCGGTGCTATGTATGATATAACCGACAAAATCACCGTGGGTGTATCTTATCGCTCTAAAGTAAAGATGAGAGTTCCCGAAGGTCATGCTGAGATGAATTATGCTAACGAAACAGAATTAAAGCAGATGATTGCAACGGTTAACCCGCTGTTAATCGCTTATAAGAAGAATCCCATTGTAATTCCTCCATTGGATAAAGGAACATTCTCGGCCGAACTGCCATTACCTTCCAATCTGAATGTGGCTGTTAGCTATAAGGCGACAGACAGATTGTTGTTGTCTGGTGAAGTACAGTTTGTGGGCTGGAGTGCTTACAAAGCATTAAATGTACAGTTTTCGCAGGAGGTGCTTAATGGATACAGCATCAATGCACCTAAAAATTACGAAAATACTCGTATCTATCGTTTAGGAGGTCAGTTTGCTGCTACAGAGCGTCTTGACTTACGTCTTGGAGCATACCTGGATGAATCGCCGGTTCCGGGAGAGTTTTTAAATCCTGAAACTCCCAGTATGAATAAAATGGGATTAAGTGCAGGATTGAGTTTCCGTCCGCTTGAAAGACTTTCTGTAGATCTTGCATTTACCTACGTTACAGGTTTCGGCCGTGATGGTTCTTATCCGTATGTTTCTAACGATCAGGTAAAAGCATTTGGTGGTCATTACGATGTAAAGGCTCTTAATCCGTCGTTTGGTATTTCGTACGCATTCTGATGGCGAATCAGTATAAATAAAAAAAGCCCGGAATAAATTCGGGCTTTTTTTGTATGTAATTGGTATGTTAAATCTGAATCCATTTCAAGTATGCAAAGTCCATACGGTGAGGCAGATCTTTGTTTACAGGGAATACTCTGAGGCCTAATTTAACAAATCCCGAAATACTTGGAATGATCTCAAGATCAAAGTAAAGTTTAGAACCTTCTTCTTTCATCAGTTTAAACGAATGTGTTTTCAATAATGAAAGTTCTTTGGTCTCTTTTTTCTCTTTTGCAACGACTAGTTCAACTCCCAGCATTCCCCGAAGTTCTTTTCTGTCGATTACTATATTGAACTTTAATTCTTTTCCCAATATAGGTCCGCTCTTCTGAAGGTCTTCGCTGTAATTTATCGATTCAACCACAAAACTATCCCAGTGTGCATCAACCTCTTCTTTCCATGCCGCAATTTCTTTTGCTTTTGCATAATTGTTTTCGTGCAGGTTTTGAGAGCGTGTTGCCAGTTTTTTATAGAATCTTTCAATATAGTCGTCCAACATACGTTTCATTGTGTAGTCTGGAGCGATTTGAGCGATCGAATTCTTAATGTACTGTATCCATTCCGGTGAATATCCTTTACTGTTTTTTGCAAAATAAGTGGGGATAATCTCATTTTCAAGAATGGAATAGATCGTTGCTGCATCCAGCTGATCCTGGTATTGCTGATTCTCGTATGTCCGTTTGTCGGTAAGCGCCCAACCGGCACCTTCTCTGTATCCTTCGTACCACCAGCCATCTAAAACAGAGAAGTTCAATACTCCGTTCATTTCGGCTTTTTCGCCGGATGTGCCCGATGCTTCCAATGGTCTGGTAGGTGTGTTTAACCAAACGTCTACTCCCGAAATTAAACGACGGGCTAAGCGCATGTCGTAGTTTTCAAGAAATATAATTTTGCCCAGGAATTCAGGACGACGGGAAATTTCAACAATATGTTTGATTAATCCCTGTCCGCCACCGTCTGCCGGATGTGCTTTCCCTGTATAAATAAACTGGATAGGGCACTTCTCGTTGTTTAAAATCTTAGACAGCCTGTCAAGATCTGTAAATAACAGATGGGCACGTTTGTAAGTGGCAAATCGTCTGCCGAATCCGATCAGTAAGGCATTAGGATTGATTTTATCCAAAATACTTACAACCTGTGATGGATCTCCCTGATTTTTAAGCCAATTTTCTTTGAACTGAACACGTATATAGTCGATCAGCTTATTCTTCATCGTTTTACGGATGTTCCATATCTCTTCGTCGGGAACTTGTTGTATTGCACTCCAGATTTCCTTATTAGACTGGTCATTAAAGAAATTCTTGTCAAAGTTCTTTGCGTAGAATTGCTTCCATTCCGAAGTTGCCCATGTTGGCATGTGAACGCCATTGGTTACCCAACTAACATGTAATTCGTCGGGGAAGTATCCTTTCCAGATAGGAGCAAACATCTTTTGCGATACTTTACCATGAAGCCAGCTTACACCGTTGGCCTCCTGACAGGTGTTAAGAGCAAATACACTCATAGAGAATTTCTCATGAGTTCCGGGGTTTTCCCTACCCATATCAATGAATTCCTGCCAGCTGATGCCCAATTTAGCCGGAAATTCTCCCATATATCTTCCAAAAAGGTCTTCCTCGAAATAATCGTGTCCTGCAGGAACCGGAGTGTGTACAGTATATAGCGAAGAGGCTCTTACCACTTCCAGGGCTTGATTGAAAGATAGGTTTTCCTGTTGGATGTAATCTACCAGGCGTTGAGCATTAATCAGAGCAGCATGACCTTCGTTGCAATGATATATCTGCTTTTTAATTCCCAGTTTATTCAACAACATTATACCTCCTATACCCAGAAGGTATTCCTGTTTCATGCGGTTCTCCCAGTCGCCGCCATATAGCTGGTGGGTAATGGAACGGTCCCATTCGCTGTTTTCCTGGATGTCTGTATCCATAAGATACAAAGGAACACGACCTACTTTGACTTGCCAGATTTGAGAATAGACAATTCTGCCGGGGTAGGGTATTTCAAGGATTACAGGTTTGTTGTGTTCGTCTGTAATCAACGTGATTGGCAAGGTGCTGAAATCCTGAGGTTCGTAATTTGCGATCTGCTGACCGTCCATGGAAAGGGATTGGTTGAAATATCCGTAACGATACAGAAAGCCTACCGCCGCCATGTCAATATTGCTGTCGCTCGCCTCCTTCAGATAGTCGCCTGCCAGAACTCCTAAACCTCCCGAATAGATCTTAAGCACATTTGCAAGTCCATACTCCATGCTGAAATAGGCTACAGAGGGCTTGGTGAGTTTTGGCTTTTCTTCCATGTATGACAGAAACATGGCATAAACCTTGTTCATTTCATCCATAAACTCCTTGTCGGCCATAATTTCTTCCATCCTGTTGTAGGATATCGTTTGTAACAAGAGTACCGGATTTCCTTCAGTCTTTTTCCAAAGGTCGCTGTCTATTTTGTTGAAAAGTTTTGTAGCGCCTGAGTTCCAAACCCACCAAAGATTGTATGCAATCTCACGAAGAGGTTCTAACTTCGCAGGAAGCACAGAATGTGCGTGTACATCTTTCCAAACAGGAGAGTTTGCATTGTTTGCTTTGATTTTCATTATTGAGAATTTTTAATTATTTCGAGAAATTGATTTTATATTCATTACCTTATATAAACCAGCTACAAAGATAAGATTCTAAGTTAAATACTTACCATACTTTTAGCAATTCTTTTATCCTTGTTAACCAGTGCTTTATGAAAAGATTCCTGGTAATGCAGTATAAACTTGCTCCATGTTGCCTCTCTTGAAAGGGCAAAACAATGTTTATGGATTTCGGTTCTTTCGCTCTTATTTTTACGTGATAGCTCAAGAATAGCCTCGGCTATAGAGTCTGTTACTTCAAAATAATTGAAGTCGGTACGTTCCAGTACCATCACTCCTTCGGAAAGTGAATTGCCGGATACAAAATGCTTAGCCCACAGACCAAATCCGGCGAGGTTAGTCGTGATGGTTGGAATGCCAAATGCAATACTTTCCATCGGTGTGTATCCCCAAGGTTCGTAGTAAGAGGGGTATACGGTTGCGTCCATGCCGATTAATAAATCATAATATGGGGTATTAAAGATACCATCGCTTCCCGAAAGATAACAGGGTACGAAAATAATCTTAATTTTATCCGACGAATTATTTGTAAATCCGGCCTGACGAATATGACTGATAATTTTGTCGTGCTCCATGTCATAAAGCCAGTGTGTAACAAAGGGAGCCTGCAGAGGATTCTTGGTTTCATAATCCTGTTTTAAGATCTCTTTCAAGTCGGCTCGAGCATCGTAAACATGTCCGGGAACCATAATAAAGGCAATTATCTCGCGTTGTAATTCGCCCGATGTACGGATATGACCCATCGCATCGATAAATATATCCAGCCCTTTGTTTCTGTATTCATACCTGCCGCTGGTGGAAACCAAAATCGCATTTTCCGACACTTCAGATCCAATAAGTTTTTCGGCGATTCGGATTAGTTGACATCTTGCTTGTTTTCTTTTAGCACTGTATTGATCTCCTTCCGGAACGAAGTTCAGTTCGAACCCGTTTGGTGTAATTACATCCGGTTCTTTATCAAGCAACTTCTTACATTCAACCGCTGTAATGTCGCTTACGGTGGTAAAACAATCAACATGGAGTGCTGTTTGTTTTTCTAAGGAATGTTTAGCCTCCATATTCAGCTCGTAAGCCATCTGATCGCCATTATAGCCGTCCATGTAAGCATAAAGTGCTTTGTTGTTGCCGGCAATCGACCTGCCAATAGAGGTAGCATGAGTTGTGAAGATGGTTGCTATCTCGGGTATCTGTTTTTGCAGATATAGCGCTCCCATGCCTAGCATCCATTCGTTGAAATGGGCTACCACGCTTTCCTTCTCAAGTTTGTAGTAGGTGTAGAAGCTCTCTATAACTTTTCCTACGGCATAGGCAAATATGCAGGATTCATCGTAGTCTCCGTAGGCATTCAATGAATTTACTCTGAACGTTTCCCACATGGAGAAAAACAGAGAATCTTTATCGCCGAAAAAAGGCTTGAAGTCTACTAAGATTACGGGTGGATTTCCAGGAACATTCCATCTTCCGATTCTGACTTTGAGTTGCTCGTTCGTCAGGGCATATTCTCTCCATTCGGCAAAAAGGCTATTATCTTCAATAAAATCGACTGCCGGTTCTTGTTCCCAGATATCCGGACCAATAAATATGGCCTTGTCGTCGAAGATTTTTTTGAGGCTAAATGCTTTAGTGGATAAAACGGTATATATTCCGCCAACTTTGTTGCAGACTTCCCAGCTGCTTTCAAATAAATAGGTTGGCGTAGTTGTAGGTGTACTCATGTAAGATTTTTTGTAATCTGTTATATTGTAAACGCAAAGATAATGTATTTTGAGATTTTCTCTTCATATTGAATTATTATTAACAAGGTTTTTGTAGCTTTGTCATTGAATAATTGATTTTTATCATTTAAAAGTTTTCCAGATATGGCAAGTAAAAGATTATTAAAGAAAAACATTGGTTATATAGCCGGTGATTTATTTACAGAAGTGTTGATATGCAAGTTGTTTATCCCTGCTACAGACCAGGATAAGGCAGAGGTGTTGATGACTAGGATCCTCGATATGCAGGATGAATTTGCAAAAAGAGCAAATCGTCCGGATGCCAAAGAGAATAAAAAACGGGTTAAGGAGTATTATTCAAAGCTGATTGCAGATTTGCAGGCGGAAATTAATAGTATCGGTACAGAAATTGCAGAACTGAGCAAAAAAGTAAATGAGAGTCTTACTAAGTAAATTTCTGCTTGATTTAGCGGGTTGGAAGCTGGGACCGGTTGGTGAGGATGTTCCCAAATGCGTAGTGTGCGTAGCTCCTCATACCAGTAATTGGGATTTTATAATCGGTAAGCTGTTTTATTCGGCTCTTGACCGTGACGCAGGCTTCCTGATTAAAAAAGATTGGTTTTTTTTCCCTTTTAATTTGTTTTTCAGTTGGTTGGGCGGTGTGCCGGTCGACCGTGACAAGCGAACATCGGTAACAGACCAAATGGTGGAGGAGTTTGCAAAACGGGATTCTTTTCATTTGGGAATTACGCCCGAAGGAACCCGTAAAAAGGTTACAGAATGGAAAAAGGGATTTTATTTTATAGCTCTGAAAGCAAATGTTCCCATTGTATTAGCTTATCTTGACTATGGGAAGAAAGAGGCTGGGGTGAAAGCTATTTTTTACCCTACAGGTGATTTTGAAAAAGATATTGAAACCATACGTTCTTATTATAAAGGTGTTCAAGGCAAAAATGCTGAGAATTTCGTTGAATAAAAGATACGTTAGCTTGTTAACCTTAAATTAATTATTACCGATATGGCAGAAAATTTACGAGTAAGTATGATTCAAACCCATATTATTTGGGAAGATTTGAACGAAAACCTTGGGTACTATGGAGAGTTGTTACGCCGTATTAGCGGCAAAACAGATTTAGCTGTTTTACCGGAGACCTTCACTACGGGTTTCTCTATGAACGTGGAAGAATTGGCTGATGATGCAGATGGTGTTACTGTTGCCACGGTGAAAAAGTGGGCATCCAACTATCAGATGGCAATTGCAGGAAGTTTTATAGCTAAGGAAAACGGAAAGTTTTATAACCGCGCCTTTTTTATTACCCCCGAGGGTGAAGCCAGCTTTTACGATAAAAGACATCTGTTTCAAATGGGACAGGAGGATCTCCATTTTACACCAGGTAACAAGCGATTGATTGTTTCTTATAAGGGATGGAATATCTGTCTTCTGGTTTGCTATGATTTACGTTTCCCGGTATGGAGCCGTAATGTGAATAATGAGTATGATTTACTTGTATATTGTGCTAACTGGCCCGAAGCCCGTAAGAAGGTCTGGAAGCTATTGTTGCAGGCAAGAGCCATCGAAAATATGGCCTATGTTTGCGGTGTAAACCGCGTTGGTATAGATGGAAAAGGTTTTACTTATCGGGGCGACTCCCTTATTATCTCACCCAAAGGCAAAAAAATAGCCGATGCCGGTAAACGGGAAGAGGTTACCCGCACTGTAACCCTGTCGATGGATGAAGTTACAGAACTGCGAACAAAATTTCCCGCATGGAAAGACGCAGACACTTTTACGATACTTCCCTGAAAGATTAACCATCCGGAAGAAAATAAAAAAGGCGCTCTATATATTAGAGCGCCTTTTATTATCATAATATCAGATTACTTCACTTCTTCAAATATAATATGTATTGATAATCAGTAATATACAAACACATGTTGCAAATATGACACAATTAAAAAGGCAATAAAAATAAAACATACAAACCTGTATATCAATCATTTACAACCTTTTCAATAAACAAATATAAATCTCTCACAAAGATACACTAAATCTCAGAATTTGAGAGCTGGAGAATAAAAAAACCGCCCCTTTTGAGGGCGGCTCTCGCAAGAAAACCATTTACCAACGATTAGGCAATAGTCACAGAACCTAAATAAATGCTGTTTGCTACTTCTTTTCCGTCTGCGGTAATGAAGCCCAGGAACACTTCAACATTTTCGCCAGCCCAATCGGTAGGAACTGAAATGTCTTCTGTGCCAGCTACCCTTTGGTTACCACCTGCATCAAATACAGATTCGGCTCTTGTTGGGTTCAAAACAACAATCAAAGCTTTGTCTGTTTGGGTTGCAGTACCGCTACCGGAATTGTCATCCCATGTAAGAGTTACAACACCATTTGCAGAGGTTGCTTGTGCATTGGCTGCCCCTGTAAGATTACCACGAGAAACAAGCACTTTTGAAAGGTCAATGCTGTAATCAGCAGAAGAACTGCCAGTAACAGCGTTGTTCAAAATGTAAGACATTGCAGCGTTGAACGCTGTTTGTTTGATTGCGTACTTTTTGTAACCAACTCGGAGAAATCCGGTTATTGGTTTCAAAACTGCCAACACTAAAGCAAATTTAGTACGCTGATTTACCTGTCCATCGGTGCGAGGATTGCTTACCGAAGTTGCTTTTGCACGCATGTAGCTGATACCTTTCCAGTTACCACCTACGACATTTCCCACTTTACCTGAGAAACTTCCGAGAATACCTAAATTAATTTTTCCCATTGCTTAAAAATTTATGGAGTTAATAAAATTGTTTACTTGGATTTGGTACGGAGTAAAACCCTTTTTGACCTTGTCCGAAACAAAATTAATACGCCGTAAGTGATAGATAATCAATTTGGTATCTTGTGCTTTTCTTTGCTGTATCTTGCCTTAATCATTGCAAAAAAGTTGAGTTCACGAGCAACACTTTCATCAATCGACAAATCAAAAACAACAATTATTTTTCCCCCGAAAAGAGAAAGAAAAAAGAAAGAAGAAAAAAAGGATATGCTTTTCAAACAGCCAGTGAAGCGGCGGCTGTCAAGGTTTTTTGACAAAATACTACCCGACCAACGGGAGGTGTGGAGATTTTGGCAAAAACCCGAAGGGCTTGACCTTTACTGCCGGTAAGCGAAACGGCTATCTTTGCATATTACTTTTTTTTCTGGGCAAAATTATAATCAACTCTTATTATTTCCCTGAGTTATACTGCCCGAAGGGCTTATAAAATAAATTTTAACTGCATTTCTTTAGGGGTGGGTGGTCGGGGGTTGGCGTGGGAGAAGCAGGATTAAACCGAAAACAGGCAAAGCAGCCTTGAGCCGGAACGAAGCGGTAAAAAACAGGCGGAGCGATAGCGGAGTTGTTTTTTTGCCAGCGTAGTGGAGAGGCGCGAGCCGACTGCGAGTGGAGCAAGGGCGCTGGCAGCAGGAAGCCCGGAACGATAGTGAGGGCGGCGGACGGCTGCCGTTTACGGCAGGGCTGGCGGAGTTTTTGTTTTGGGAGCGAGTGCGTTGGAAAAAGCAAGGGCTGGACGGAATGAGGGAGTGAAGAGAAATGCAGAGAATGAACGGTTAGGGGCTTTTGTGTGGGGCGGTGAAGCTTAGTGGAGCGAAGCGGAACTATGCTGCAACCGCATGAATTGTGGGTAGGAAAAACAAATGCCCCTAAAAGTGAAATGAGCGAAATGTAACGAAACGGACGATTGAAGGACAGCTCTTGCGTGGGGTGGCGTTGCGGTGTGAATGAAGGAATGCAGCTTTGCGGAATGACTGAACGAACACGGCAAAAGCCACAAGAGAGCGACCACAAAAACTGTGACAGCCCGATTAGCCCGCAGCGACCCGCAGGCGAGCAAAACTCTAAGTGGCGGCTGCCCCCAACTTACAAATAAAAATAAACCCTATTGGGGTTTTGGGGGCAGAAGTAGCCACGACTGAGGAATGACAGAACGTGGTGAGCAAAACAAGCTAACACGCCATGACGAGCACCTACCGGAGCGCAAGAGTGAGTGTGGAAGCGGTAGCCACAAGGGCAGCCGAAAAAATACTACCCGAAGGTGTGGAGATTTTTTTCAGGCTGCTTGTTTTACCCTTGGGGCTATGTTTTTGTAAACAAAGTGGCGGAATGACGAAGACCGCTTTACCTATTCGGTTTAAACCTGCGTGGGCAGGTCATTCAAATAATTTATACCGCTTAAATAATAAATGCGGATATTGGGGATTTGGAGGAAATGGGAAATATGATTTTCAAATTATTCTCACAATTGTTTTAATCATTTCATCGTCTATATATGGCTTAAATGCTTTATCCCAGACCGCATTATTTGATTCTAAGGCTTCAAATTCAAGTTCATGTTCATATTTCTGAAGAAAATCAATAGACCATGGGGCAGATTTGTTTTCAATTAAACCAGATTCATGTCTTTTACCTCCAACTGGCGATATTACAGAACCAGTTTCATCCTCCAACTCGCAAGGTTTCCAACCGCCCCAAATTATGTGTTTTGGAAAAGAATCAATCAAATCAGAATTCCAAACTATACCTTCGTTTGAGCACAAAAGATTCCAGTCTAAACTAAGTTTGTATTTTTCTATCAAAGGTTTCGTCCAAGGAAACGTTTCGTTACCTGAAAAGTAACCCAAAACCTCATTTATTATTGGTTGCCATTTGTCATAATGCTTCTGGAAGAAGTTTTTATCATTTGCAAATAAGAATCTATTACAGGCAATACCAGTCCAAACAATTTTTTCATCCCAATAATTCAATAAGTCTTTCTCTACCCAAGGAAGAGCTGAATTAAGTGATATGTTATGCCAATCCATTAAATGACTATACTTTTCAACTAATTCAAAAGAAATAAGGTTTTTGTTTGTTTGGACACCGAAATAAAAGAAATAAGATTCATCTAAATACTTTTCAAATAACGATAAAGTCCAGGGGATTGATTCGTTATGTGCTAATTCGGTGAGATTCCACTTATCTCTATATTTATCCAACAAAGATTCAGACCAATCCACATTCGTTGAAATAGAAAGTTTTTCAAAGTTTATTTTATCTTGATATTTTTCAATCGTTTCTTTATCCCAATAAATACCTTCATTAGCTGTTATCGAATCACCATAAAAGTTATCATTACCAAACCAATCTATTTTGTCCTCAAATATCTCTAATAATTTCTTATTGACAAACGCACCAGAATTGGTTGTTAATGAAGCCCAATTAATTGTATCGTGAAATTCATTTAAAATATCAAGCGACCAATTAATATTTTCATTCGCTGCTATTTTATTCCAATCAAGTAAGTCTTTATATAAATTCAATTGAAATTGAGAAAGAGGATAATACGAAGAAAGCAACCCTATAAAGTAATTGGGGTGTTTTATGAAAAAGGAAGTAATATCATTTCTCTTTCTTAGTTCCATATTTAACGTAGACATTTTTATTAGTTTATACCACTCTAAATTATTCTTATACTACTTTGGCGCTTAAAGGAAAATGGACTAATGATTAGGACTAATATCGAATACTTTCCATTTATCACCATCACCGGTATAAACAGCTGTTGCTGTAACATTACAATCCTTGATAATATTAAATCTACTCAAGACTGATTTTGGGACATAATAATCTCCTATAAATGCAAAATCTGCATTTTCACCATCGCCATTATCATTCCAATCGTATTTATACTTTAATTCTAATCTTCCGTTAATGGTCTTTCTAATATCAAGATTTTGTTCCTCAGTTTGTTCTACTTTCAAAGTAACGAGTTTCTTTTTACCTTCTTTGTCTTTTTTGACACAGAAATAAACTTTAAGAAAATCACCTACTGCAGGTCGAATATCTGTATCGTCAAAAAATGCAATACCTGAAAGTAACTTTTTACCCAATACATAATGAAAAAGTCTTTTCGATTCATTAATATCATTTACAACTACAATTCTACTTTTGAATTGATTGATTGCAATTTCATTTTCACAATTCTTTATGTCTTCAATAAAGTATCTATTTTCATCTTTGATTTTCTTTGAATATTGTCTGAAAACAATATAACTACCTTTCGTAAATACATCTTGATCGAACTGATAAAAAATGGGGTTTGAATCATTAGTTATAACATGAAGTGTTTTCTTGTCCTTATTGACATATTCAATATATCCATATTTTTGAGGAAGTATTGACCAATTTTCTTTTTCAGTACGTTCTATTAGTAAAGGTATTATTTTGTGCTCTGTTATAATTTTTTTAGGTGGCCAACTATTTGGATTGTCGATTTCCTTTTGTATTTCTTGCTTATGACATTTTACCTTAAACGTTTCGCCTGTTTGGACCCTTTTCAAACAAGGAAACTTATTTATACCAGTTGTAAAATCCAAATCAACACCATTTGTAAAATTTACCCTTTCCTTTTTATCATCACTTATCCACCGATCTGTCAGTACCACATCAATCCACTCAATATCTTGATATGCGAAATTCTCAGCTGTTTGTATATACCTCGGAAACAGTTGCTTATTATCTTTAATTTTCAAATCTATATGGCTTACTTTTTTATATAAAGTATCAAAGGATTCCGGTAACCTCCAGCCTTTTTGTAATCTATGATTTTTAAATGTAGTAAGTTCCAGTAAAGCATTTTCTAAAAAGTTCTCTGCTATTAATGTTTCTGCTAATTTCAAGTGAATTTCACCTAAAAAATCTTCATTTGTTTCTAAACTAATAGCTTTTGATAGCATCCCTATTTTCAATTCATTGTCATTATCAAAGCATTCAGCGAATTCTTGCCAAACATAGTACTTATTTCCTAAGTCTAAGACAAGCTTTTTGTATATCGTTGTAGCTAAATCCAACTCTTTTTGTTTAATATGTAGCAATGCTTTTTCGCGAATCAACCATTCATCTGAAGGGAATAAACGAGCAGCACTGGTATAAGTATCAATTAACCATGAATAATTAATTTTAGCATCAACTTTATTATCTTTAATTACTTCAAATGATTTCTTTAATGCTTTAATTGCTAATGGCTTGTATATCTCGCCTTCTTTCCCTTTTTCTTCTTTCCAATCAGCATCCATAAAAAATGCAGGATTCCAGTCTTTAAAAAATATTAGAAATCTCCAAGAATCAGCTTCTTTCATAAACCTATCTGCGAGTTTTAATATTTCGGAATGCCACTTAGATTTACCGTATTTTGAATATTGAGTGTTATATTGAGTAAACAAACTCCACAATTCAGTAATTCTATTCTCTCTATGTGCATTGAAGAGAAGCCAAAAGTATGGTTCTCTGAAAAAATCTATGAGGCTCTCCCGGTTAATATTGACCTTAGCGATTAAATCATTCTCAATATCAATGATTGAGTTGTTATTTACAAATTCTCTACAAATTCTGGAGATTAGGGAAGGAATATTTTTACCGTCTTTGTAACCATCATGTAGATCATCATATCTTAAGTTTGTAGGATTCCAAAGAACAAAAAAATTGTAGAATTTGAAATCGGAATGATTTTTTGAATAGTTCAAAGCAAAATTTAGAATCATAGAATGAAGCATTGACGGACGTTCATTCTTAAGGTTCATATAATCACGCAATAACGTTCGTATTTCAACTGAATTTGCATCAGCTTCAACAGATTTCATATATCTATAAATTATCCATCCATAGGTTTCATGATTAACTTCTGATAACTGATTGTTGGAAATCATTATTCGTATTTTCTCCAATGCCAACTTCTCTTGTCCGGTTTTGCTAAGTTCTTCGATTTGTTGTATTTGAGAGTAATAAATATCAATGCGTGGTCTTAAATAATTAATTTGCTTTTTTAAAGTTTCCACAAACTCATCTTCATAGTCAAATTGAAGTTTTGATAGTGTATTATAGTAATTCTGGGCTTTATTTAAATTATTATTTGCAATACTTATTTTGCATAAGTCTATAAGCACCCAACCAAGAGCCTTGAAATTATCATCATCAGGGTCTTGATTACACAATGGAATTGCTATTTTTAGAGCTTCGTCTAATTCTCCGTTACGTCGTAAAGCATATATTTCTTTTACTCTATCATCCATAAATAATGTTTCTAACAGTTTGTGTAATTTGTTCTGAGGACTTTTCTAATACTTCAATTTTTGATAAAAACCCTTTTGTGTGATTCTGCTCACTTGTACCATACCAAACCCTAAAAATAATTTTATCGTCGTTTGTTGTAGCGCAGAAAATATCCTGATTATTATGGCTTTGAATGATTTTCAGAATTATGTTTTGATTTTTGAAGTCATTGAACCAAGCATTATAAATAGGATTTCTGAAATCTATGGGTGATTCTGGATTATCATTTTTGAAAGAAACCACATTCTGCTTTTGAGATAAAAAATCATCAATACATTGTTTTACAATGCTCTCATCAGCACCATTAAGATTCTCAATTCGAATACTACCAACAGCAAAATTATCTTTAGAGCCTTTGTTGTCTATATCTAAGATCAGTTGATTGCTTTCTGTTTGCGGAATAGAATAGAATGCCTTTGTAAGGTATTCGGTAAACTTCTTTGTGCTTACGAGCAGATAACCTTTATTTTCGAGAAGTTTCGAAACTTCACAAATTGTACCTAAAACATTTTCATTTTCAATTGATTGTACTTTATGTACAAACTCTACCTCTGGTTTATATTTATTGAAAACGAGAAATTGTTTTGATTTTACAGCATTGCCACTCATAGAGTTATCTTCAAAAACGCAATTCATAAGTGGACTAATTATTTCGGGTGAAGTTATATTAACCAATGTGCCAGCAGTAACACCACTGTATAACCAGCGGAAATAACTATCATTGGTTATACCATCATTTTCTTTCCTATGACCTTTAATAATAATTTCTTTGTAATTTGAGCCTATTGCTTTATGTACTGTTATAGCCCAACCATATTTTACAAAAGCAGCATTCACAAAAGGATCAGAATCCTTTATATGAAGAAATATGTTTTTGTCATACAACTGTTTGTAGTATTTGAGAATTTTTTTTGCTTCGGCTTGCTCGTTGCTGAATTTTCTCAAATCATTATAATTGATTTTGATAAAATACTTGTCCTCATCGGAAAGACTTCTATAGCGTGTATCTTCAGTTAACTGACGATATTCTCGACTATCAATAAATTTCTTTTGGGATTTTTCGGTCTTGATCTTTTTGTTTACAAAAACTCTAAATGCAATTTGTTCCTCTCTTGATAAATCATCTATACTAAGGAAAAAGTTATCTAATATCAAAATATCTGTTTCCGGATAACCAACCAGACTCAAACACTTGACAGATATTTTAGTGAATGATAATATAACAGGATTTTTAGATTGTTTTATAGAGATCGTTTCTTGTGTTGTTTCTTTAACTGCAAGTACAGTAAAAAACATTCCGTTTACAATTCTTCTTGGAATTTGGAAACCGCTCTCATCAGGAATAACTACATTGTTGTTTGCAATCAATAAATCCCCTTTGGCCAAAGTGTCACCGTTTTTAAGGCATTGAGTCTTTATCCACTTATTTGTTGTTAAACAATCCTTTTTTGAGTAAAATAGAACTGCATTGTCTGGCTCACAAGATAATGGTTTATAGAACCAAGAATGCAGCATATTTATTCTTTCGCTATTTTCCTGTAAGTTTCTTAAAGTAGTCTCATCCCAGTCGTAATTTAAATTGTTGAATAGATTATTTTCAATACTGACAGCCAAATCACTTCGCAATTTATCTTTACCAATAAAATGCACTTTTTCGATAGGTTTTCTGTAATGTTTGATTTTTTCATTATCGTAAAGTTCTGACAATGTTTCCAAATTCAACGCAGAATCTTCGTCCTTACCAAATGTCAATGAGTAGGGGTCACCAATAAATACAATTTTTCGGTTACTAAGAGGGTTTATAAATTTAATAATATCTTCTAATAATCGACCTGAGCCAAATCGTAATAATTCAGATTGGCTTAAGCTCCTACTAACTAAATGTGCTTCAGTTACAATTATTAGTGACTTTTCATCAACATCTTTGCTGGATTTCAGCGGAATAACTTCTAACAGTTCTTCTTCCTTTTCCTCTTCGTCAGAATTTTCTATCTGAGTTTCATCCTGACCTTCAATTTCTTGTGTACCACCATAAATAACACTGTATATTCCATCCGTTTCGATTCCACTTCGTTTAAGTATTTTTTTGCTTATTCTTGCAGAATGCGACCACTTTTCAATTTGAGGGATATTGTGATTTAATGCTTCATTAGTTATGAATTTCAACCAGGAATCTCTATCATCGGTATTCATGGATTCCAAAACAAGTATTCCTCCAGCATCCTCTGAGAGAAAGTTAATGATATTTTTTTCTACATCATGTTCAATTTCAATAATCTGCTTTTTTTCGATTGGCTCAGGTTTAGTAACTTCAATTTTCTTTATCCATCTTTCTGCTGGAAAAATATCTTTAATCACATTAGCTGTTTCGGGGGAATGAACATTTGGGCTCGCAAAATCGTATAAAAATTGTCCTAAATCAGATTCTTGTAAAATCTTATAATAAGGTAAATTGCGTGGAATTTCATTTTGTAGTTCGATAGGACCAGTAAAAATATTTGCTATACAAATTCTGGCTGGATTTAGCACGCCTTCCAAGAATTTGTTTTTTTCTATTACTTCTTTAAAAGCTTTTCTGTAAGATAAAAGTTGTTTAAACGGATTAATAAACCGGCTACCTGCTTTTATTTCCAGTCTGCTTCTATCAGTTTCACTCTCATTGTGCCATTTTTCATTATGGAATTCATTTTCTGTAGGAGGTAAGTTTATGATTCCTCTGTAATCTTTAAAATCTATGAGTATAAGTCCATTATTGTAATATAAAATGGCATCGGCACGAAAACGATAATAGTTTTCATTGAACGGATTTCCTATCAACAAGCCATTGTAGCCCAATTTATCGAAAGTAGTTTCTATAATTTCTACAACTCTACGAAATTGCTCGTTTTCGTGGGTATGTTCTGTGCGATTATTTAATACTTCTAAACTCATATTCTATATTTATAAGGAGAGTGTTTGATTTGCTTTTATCCTATATTTCCTAAGAATCCTCTGTTTCCTCAAAGGTATATTTATATCACAAGTATTCTTTTGACGGATATTCTGAAATCATGATATTTTTCAATTACCTTTTCACATGCACTAACAATAGCGTGAATTTCAGCATCACATTTATCGTAATGTGCTCTAATTTCTTCATCTGAACCTTTGTCAGGATATGGTAATTTACGCATACCATATAGCTGTGTTTGTTGAATTTGTTCTGATTCTTCTTTAGTGTAAACTTTATCTGGTAGTTCATACTCCCAGTTGTGTTCGTTTGTTGTAAATATAAATTTTGCTATATCTGAATGTAGTTGACTGATTGATTTTGATAAAGCTTTCAATTTTTCATTAAGTTCTAAATTGATAAACAGATTTTCAGGGTAACCCTGAAAATATTGAAAGTGATCCCAACCTTTATGATCCCAGCGAGAAAAACGATATGATTCCTGAAAATTTTGAATACTGTTTATGAATTCTTTTTCCGAACGGAATGACATTAGTTTTTCAAAAATAGACTTATCGTGTTGGATATAATCGAATTCGTTTGCTTTGTTGATAATATCACTATAATTCTCAATGATAAAATCTAATGTAGAAGTTAAATCCAATGATACTTCAGATCGACCATTTTCATTTGATTTTTTGTAACAAAGTGCTTTGTGTTTGGCAATATCAAAAGGAACATAATCCGTACTTCCGAAACTTGTATTTAAAACTAACACAATTCTGTCCCAGCCAATATGACGTACAGCAAAACCAAGTTCAAACATTACATTGGGGTTGGGTATCTCTCTAATTTGTCCTTCTTCTGTCTTAACTTGGCAGACAGGTGTTATATCACAAATAAATATATCACAATTTGCAATATTTTTCAAGATATTGTCAGGTATATCAGAGGCACCAGGGATATCTCTTGCATCTTCATCAATTGTTATTTTATATTTATCGTTTCGACTTTCAACGAATTTGTATATTTTCTGGCGTATATATGATCTGTTTGCATGCCCACCTACATAGGACTGCCAAGAGTAAAATATTTTAAAAGTTGGTAATGACATATTTGTATTGTGAGTATTGATTATAAAAACCACAAATTAGATTTTCCGAATTGTGGGAGTTCGGCATCGGAGAAATGGGGGACGATTTCGGCGACCATTTCGGGGTATTTGATTGTGATTGGGAGGTTCTGTTGTGAAACTGATTTCCAATACATTCTGGAGAACTGATAGATCTGATCCAGTAGTTCGCGAGCTATGGGCATCGTTATGTTGTAACTTTCACTTACCGAATTGATTTTGATTTTAATGGGGAAATGGTAGTCTTTTTTGCCTTTGTCATTTTTAAATCCCTCGTTGTATTTTGCACTATTGAATAGCAAGAACTGACTCTTGTCGAATCTTACGATAGTTCCACTTATCGGCATCAGGTCTTCAGCTTCGGGATTGAACCCAAATACATCGTCGGACTCTGTTTTGTTGATTGTTACAATGATAACCGGGATTTGGAGACCTAAGCGAAAAAGCATATCGGAAATACGTTGAGAATCTTTTTTCCTCATTGTTTTGTAGTAATGAATAATGAGGCGTTCGGCTTTTTCATTTTCAACTACATAATGCATTAATGCCTTGCGGATATCTGATACAAGGTGATCGAGGTCGTTGTCTCGATAGCAATCAAGATTTTCAAACAGTCCTTCTTTTGTAAATGAAAAGGCACTGCCAACATATCGTTTGCCTATTGATTCGGAACGAAAAGCTCCAACACCTACAATCAAATCATTTTTTTGAGTTGAATTAAGCCGCCAGGGAATTCCGCCAATCTTAGCCAGTAATGCAATCTCGATATTGGGCAAATGGTAACTGAAAAATTCATCGTTGTGGCGTTCTTTGTAAATTACCTGAGAAGTAATGCCTTTATCCAGTAATAGTTCCTTGATTTGGAAGTATACGCCATAATGTTCACTCGCCTGGTCATTTCTATTTAGGGGACTTATGTAGATTGCCACATAGGTACATCCTTTAACCATTGGCTTGGTCGCTAAGGCTTGTTTTATTTCGGCTACTGCTGTGTCGAGAGACGTGAAAGCAATACTACTATTGGGCTCAGTAGAATAGGGCTGTTTAATATATTCTGAAAGAGATTTGAATGCTTTGAATGGCATTTCTTTCCCCGTATTGTAATCTTTATACGTTTTGATTAAACCCTTTGAGAATATATCGTGGTATATTTTTACATGGTGTAAATCTTCTTTTTGATATATAAAAAAGAATTGAACATGATTGTTTGTGGGTGGTTGATAGGGTCCAAACTCTTTCATCCCGTCAAAAGGTTTCATGTGTTTGGAATCACCTGCAAATAACAAATCCTTAGAACCACCAGACACTTTGTCTATATTTTCCTCCGGTACTGTTATAAACTCTTTTGATATAGACAGTTGATTTAATTCATCTGTGAATAAATGCTGTTTGCAGAATGTGTTTAAGTGTGAAAGTGTGGTTTTGTATTTGTTGGAATTTATATATCTGTTTTCAGTGATATTTAAAACTCTGTTGAGGGCGGTGTTTAGGACAGGATATGTTTTTTCAATGTTTTGTTTTTGCTTTGGAGTCAGGTATTTGAATTTTGAAAGTTCACCATTCAAAATAACCAAGCCCAAAATTGTTTGATCAATGTCATTTAATTCCGTAACAGGCATATTTAAAGCTCTCGAAATTCCATTGTATGACAATAATAATTCAAAGCCGGTAGATATTCTTTTGTATTGGGGATTCAGGAGATATTTATGAAACTCAGTATATCGGCTATTGGGCTGTTGGGGAGCTTTCACCCATACTTCAATACCATCAACGAAATCGTAGGAAACGGCACTTACACGCCCTAAGAAATAGGTATACAGGAGATATCTGAAATAATGCAGCGCAAAGCGCGGAGCGTTATTCAGATTAATAGTAACACTGAATTTGTCACCACAGCAAACTTCCTCTTCGTTGGAGAAAGAGCAATACAGTGATTTATATTCGCCAAGCACCTCCGGGTAATGTTCCCAAAGTTCGGGGCATTCATCTTTATAAACAATCAGTGGACGTGAGTTTTCAACCTTCTCTGTATAAAGGTTGATTGTTGTCGTTTCCGATACGGGCTCGAAAGATAAAAGATTAAGGTGCATAAGCGATATGTTTTAGTGCATGAGTAAATGTATTTGTAATTAATGATAGCTGCTATTCAACAATGGAAATATTGTCAAGAACTTCAACTCCTAAAATGTTTTTTATCAACAATAATTCTTCTGGAAATTTTCCTTGTAGGACAAGTAGTACTCTACTGTTTGGGATTTTATCACAGACAATTTGTTCAGCCTCTATGAGGTGTTTGTATTTAACGCATTGGAATATTCCCCTATAAATATCAGCAGTATCAGAAATAATTGACTTGACTTCAACCCCTATTGTCAAGTCGTCTTCTACAAACAAAACATCGATTGCATCGGCTGAAGGAAATTGATATTCAGTTTGACCTTGAACCAAATCAGAATTAAGTCCAATTGCTTTCGGATTTTTAAGAATATATTCTTTGAATTCTTTATGTTGAATACTTTCGCCTCCGCCTTTTCTGTTTTTGACTATTTGTATTACTGAAGAAAGATCGGTTTTGATTGGATTTAAATTAAGTTGTTCCAAAACCAAATCCCAATGTTGAAAAGTATATATTTTGGTCAGTTGGGCTGCAACTACATTTTGTTTTTGTGTCTTATTTAGTTTGCTGAACTCAGTTGTTGCAATAAACCATTCTATGCCATCGCCTGGTAATTCATCACGTTTATTTACAACAAGGCATTGAATTGGTGGTATGTCTATTTTTGTTCTTTTCCCTAAGTCTATTAACGCATTTCCTATTGCCCCTAATACATAGTTTAAATTTCTTGGGTTCGGTATGTCAACCAAAACGGCAAGGTCAGAGTAATATATTGTTTTCCCTGATTTAGCTTGTCTGACTAAATATGGAAGGGCTATTCTTGCTCTTTCCAGATAAAGTTTGTCTCCTGCGATTAAATCGGCATGAGTCGTTTTAGCTGTTTTTATTCTTGCAGGTGATATTTGAGTCATGTTTGATTTAAATCAGGTTTTTAAAATATCCAAATTCTTCATCTACAACCAATTTACGGTCTAAAAACAGATTCCCATGTTCGCACGAGGTTTCAGGAAGAAGCGTACAGGAATGACATGCAGCAAGGTTTAATTGAGCAATTCCCTGACCGTCACTTTCGTAACAAATTGGGTCTAATGAACAGTTTTTAGCTCTGTTCAAAGCACTTTGAATTATTTTATTCAAATTCTCGATATTATTGCAAAGTTTTGATAACCCACCTAAGTAGCCATCTGTACCATCGTATGCCGAGATAAGGAAACCATTCATTGTGCTATCTACATATAATCGTTCTTGTAAAGAAGACATAGGATAGCCACAAATATATTCGAATTCCCGAATTAATAAATGTGCTAATGAATGTATCAATATCTTTCTGGGAGTTATTCTTGCGGCTTCAATCTGGTGAGATTTCCAATCAGAACTCAGGCCATGCTGTTTGATCGTATTAGCTCGGTTTATTATTAGCTCTTTGCTTTCCCATTCATTCAAAAGTTTTTTATCTAAGACAAATAATATGCCTTCTCCATAGCTTTCAACAGCTGGCAGTAATCTTGTTTCAAAGTTATTTTTAGACAACGACTGTCTCTTTACATTGTAGTTATTTACATACTCTGTATCTCCGACCAATATACTATCAACATCAATTGGCTCGTTGCGGGTAAATGAAGTTTGGACAGTCGTTTTCTTTAGCTTGTCAATTTTTATAAGTTTATCAAAACCAAATAACTGATTCTTCACCTCTATTTGACGAAAACGAATTTTCTTATCTTCAGGTTGTTGCTTAGTAATAAAATAATCATATTCAGCTTTCCTATAAAGCAGTTCTGTAACATATTCGTCAGTATGATTATCAAGATAGCTATTAATCAATTGAATATCGACTCCATTTCTGCGTGAAAATTTTTCTAAGTCTTTCGGCTCAAAATCTGGGTCATTTACAATTGCATCTATTTCAGTTCTCAAATCAATATCTAATTCTAAAGACTGCTTTTCGGGAATCCAAAGACTATTCAGACTATTAGCATAGTAGATACTATTGCTGGATTTAATCTTAACTGTGGTTTTCTCGTCACATTCTTCTTTGACAAATGAACCATTTTGAAATCCAAGCCAATACTTCTGTCCACCACACTTCTGCTGAAAATTAAAAATACCTTTAAGAGATTCGCTTTTACCACATTTTTTGCACTTTATTCGAATACCTGACAAATCAGTATTTTCATTACTGATTTCATAGATTAATTGCTGTTCTTCACAGCACTTTTCATATTTAAGAACAATTTTGGGACTATTCTCTTCTTCGGAAGGAGCACTTTCTTTCGTTTCATCAACAGGCTTCCTGTTGTTCCAAAAATTCCATGGTAGGTCTTGGATATGACCGTTATCACAAGTCATAACAAAACGCACTTGTTCTAAATGTTCACCTTTACATTCAGGATTGAAGCACTGGACATTAAAGTTATTTTTATCTTGCCAATGATTTTTCCAGTCGTTGTAATGCATAAAACGCTTACAGCGTGGACAATAAAACCATTTTGGAAATATATTTGCCTGAGGCTGGACTTCAAATCCATCTTCAGTGGGAATACTAACTATCTGTTTAAGTAAAGGAAATCTTGCTTTTAGACGGTTTAATAAACGGTCATCTATAATAATATACTGATTAAGCTCTTTATCAAAGTAACTTGGATAGTGCCAGTTATCAAAAGATTCAATAATAATTGAGCAATCTATTGTATCAATGACAGAGCCAATACCTCCATAGTTTGATATCAGTTTACTTCTACCATGTTCTACTTTTTCTGCCATATTAGTATTTTTTTATGTTTATAATTGCACTTGGCTCTACAGCTCGCATTGATTGCATAGCCACTCGAATGTCATGATCAGACTGTTTGTCTTGAATTGGAATTAATAGATTTTTCTTTTTCTCAGTTTCAGAGCGACCTCCATAATAGTATAAACAATCATTGAGTGTTGCATCGATTTTAAACTCCCAATCCTGAACAAGGCTGAAAATTTTCTGAGATATAACACTTTTATCCTCATCATCCATAAATGGATGATTAAATAAGAGATTATTTATTTTTGATACAAATTCTGCTTTAGCAATTCTAAGTTTATCAGCATCTTTGTTTTTGTAAAATCCCAATTTATGCCTGAAGAATGTTATCATAAGTGTAAAAAGCATTTTATCTAATGCATTTTCAGCAAATGGCGTGACGCTTAATGGTTCAACTTGCTTGTAAAAGGTCTTGTGGAATGGAACAAAATCTTCAAAATAGGATAAATCCCGGGTATTATTAGGGTCAAACAGTGTGAAAACAACTCCTTGATCCTGACGAGCAACACGACTGCTTGCCTGAATGTATTCAGCTGTGTTCGGTGGCATGCCATTCATAAGCATAACATTTAATCTCCCAACATCCAAACCAACACTAATCATATTGGTTGCTAACACTAAATCAAAGGCATGGTGTTTTCCTAAATCTCCATCAAATGGTATGGAAAGTTTATCTAAGTTCCTTTTTATTTGCTCATTGGGAATTCGACTGGTTAACTCCAAATTTCGATATGGAAGTTTTATGTAATTCAGGTTATAAGGTGCTTGATTCATCAAGTAGCGAACCTGTAATTGTTTGATTTCCGGAGTCAGCTCTGCGGTGATTTTATTGGCAAATCTTCCTATGTGTTTGAGGCTTTTAAAGTATGATAGTATTGTCCAAAATTTATCTGCATCAGTTTTATCCTCACTGTTACGCCAAATATCCAAACGGGCAAAAAGTAAGGCAGAGTTTAAGCGAAGATTAGCCATTGTAAATGTTTTACCTGTGGGTAAAATACCAACATATCTTCTCTTGCTACTTTCCTGTATTTTGGAGAAAAAAGTGTCGTCTGCAGAAGTTATACTTTGAGGAAATATTTGTGCTTTAAGTCCATATAAACCCTCAATTTGTTTGTCTACATTTTTTATTGTTGCGGTTGACGCAATTATTTTAGGCTTTTGTTTTTCGTTAGTGCATAATGATAAAAGCACATTTTCAAACAAACCGACTAAACTTCCTAATGGTCCACTCAATAAGTGAAGTTCATCCTGAATGATTAACTCTGGTTTTCGATCTTGACCATGATTAAATAATGCATTAGCTTCTTCCTTCCACGCTAATTGTGCGAATTTATCTACTGTAGCAAACAACATAGTTGGGGGATTCTTATATATATCTTCGTCAACCAGTACGATTGGAAGTCCATTTTTCTCCTGAGAAAAATGACATTTGGGGTTTGGGCAAAATGAAAACAACTCTTTCTTACTGTTTATTCTATGTCCAACAGATTGAGGTTGATTTGCCGACAATCTTCCAATCATTTTAGTATTACACCATTGGCAATTAGATACCTGAAACGGATTAATTGCAGATAAGCCTTTGTTCAACCGCTCATTTGTAGTATTCAACTGTTTTTGAGCTTTTATAATATCATTGGGTATTGTGGAGTCACCGACCCAAAACCCAATTGTTATTTTTTTATCTCCTAAATCTTGTTGATTCTGACGTATAAATTCACAAGCTAAAATAAGCTTAGAGGCACGTTCAAATTGTTGAGCTGAGAGCAACCGCAGCGTATAACGTATAATTATATTCACACCTCCATACTCTTTGGGGTATTGCAATCTACGCCAAAAAATAAGAAAAGCAGAAACAGCTAAGTATGCTTCTGTTTTACCCCCACCAGTTGGGAAATACAGTAAGTCCACCAAATCTTTATCGGGTGATTTATCCTCTATAAAAGAGGGGAGACATTGCAAAATAAAAGCAAGCTGGAATGGTCTCCAAGAAGGCACTCTGTTTTTATTTGGATATGCTGCTCTCTCATACTCGTTGTATGACATCGGTAAAAACTCATTTTGCTCCCATGCTTCATATCCATCCTTTTTAGAGTTGAAATACTTCTCATTGTTAAACATCTGCACGTAAATTGCAGTATTGGCAAGCTGAAAAGCTCTCAATGCATTTTTATTTGTTCGTAATAGTTCAATTCCAACTTTTATACGTTCATTTATATTTTTACATTTTTGGACGTTTTGAGAAGAAAAATCATTTCCTTGCCCTAAATCAGATTGAGATTTTATCCATGTTTCATATGCATTGCATAGTATTGTGAGATTGTTGATTATCTCGTTTGGATTATTGTTGAATGAAGATAGGCTTTTAATCAGTAAGGTTTCTGAAGATATGGTTTCAATCTCTGTGCTTTGACTCTTCACATTGTATTGTGGCATAAATGTGGAAGCAATCCAAGTTGGCTTTTTGTCGTCATTCTCGCAACTCTCCCATGTACAAGCAACGTTATGACCAATACCATAAGCTAATTTTTCCCGGTACAAATAATCAAACATTTTATCTTCTGCCGATTTGTAAAGAACATCTTTATAATCGCTAAAAGGAACAAAGCATGAAGTCTCAACTTTAATCTCAGTCTGAAACAAACAAATTTGATTTAGTGATTCTTTGGCTAAAGAAAATTTATCTTTTGGAAAACTGAGAGTGTTTTCTATTATTGCTTTAAAAATTAATTTGTTATCTTTTTTATATGCTTTTATGTGTAATAATAGACTTTCTGCCAATGAATATTCAACTTTACCAATTTTCCCTTTCCACCATTTACTACCATCAATACCAGAAATTGAAGAAAGGAGTATTTTTTTGTGATAGTCTGGCTGACTCAAAACATCTTCAACTGAAACATAGCACGTAATTTTATTATCTATGCGTCTATATTTATCCTTAAAGAAAAGTTTGGATATGGATTTATATAAACCGCTATTACCATGCTCTGGCCTCATTTGTAATTGGCTGGCCAGTCTTAATCGTTTTTCTTCCCTTGTAGGTTCTTTAGGTAACTTGAGAAGTTTGTTTTCTTTGTCGTAAACAACATACTGGCTAAGGCCATACTCATTTAATAGATCAATGCTATCACCATTATATGCTAATGAAACTTCTTGATCTTTTGCTTTTTTGTAACAACCAAATGAAATTTCTACAGCTAAATCTTTACATTCTGTCGAAGTTGCAAATGAAATACCATATTGAGACGGGAAAAATGTATTTGCAGTATATTGAATTTCACCTTTATTATCTTCGCCGCTTGATTGAGTGTGACTTGAAACAGTGTCTCCTTCTCCTACCTCTTTATCCTCTTGTGAAATAATATCAGGATTTGTTTCGTCAGATTCATCATCCTCTTCAGTAATATCAACACCACCGCTGTTAAGCTTCTGTTTTGGAAATAGAATACCAGAGAAATAACGCATTAAAGGCTTACCTTCAATTATTTCGTCAGTAAAGTTGGTCGTATCCCGACAATAAAATATATCAGAACCAGGACCAATTAATTCTTTTTTTACACGAGTAATAACTACTTCTCTATTTTTAGTATTCATTTTCCTCCTCCTTTTCTTTAATTTCTGATATTGTCAGTAATGGCATGCTCTCCAGAATAAAACGAGATAATGTTTCCTGTGAGAAATTACGTTTGGTAAGTATTTCTCCTAAGGTATTTTCTTGTAGAAACTGCTTTAGTTCTTGTTTTAATCCACGACCTAATGCAATGGAAGTGCTATTGTATAACCGTTTTGATTTAATGATTGGTTTGATTAGGTCTTCTTCTCCTCCCAGAACCAAAATTGCTCTAAGATCTGAATTATACATCGGGTATTTTCTATGCCCTTTAAAATATGCATCGACAGTATTGGACTGTACTTTTAACCCACCTTCCTTTAATTTACGATATAAAAGCTCCCTGTTATTAAACGATCTATCTAATTTTTCTAATACATTTAGCCAATACTCAGAATGTTCAAGAACTTTTCCGTAAATTTCAGGTTCAGAATCTACTGCAATTTGCAATAGGTTATCGGCTAACTCCCTTGGGTAAATTCTAATCTGATCATTCGGCTTCAAGTTTCTTGCCCTAACCAAATTACCCAAGCTATCAAACACAGTTTCGTTGCTATCCAAAATACATTTACATCTATTCCTAAATTCAATTTCATATTGGGTCTTGTATTCCAATTCGTCTAACAATGAGTCACTTTCATTGAGATAGCCATTGTAGGCCGTTTGAGACCTTTCATCAAGTCGTTGAATTATTTTTTCTAACGTAGGGCTAATACGAACAGGTTCTGATATTATGGGTTCGTATTTAATACCGCAAAGTCTGTATCTATCGTTATGATTGAGTTCCTTCTCAAGCTCCTGCTTGTAATTTTGAAATTGTTTTTCATAAAGAGACTGTTCTGGGAAGTACAATACTAAATTTATGTTGTAGGGTAAATTGTATAGAAAATCAAAGTCTTTTTGCCCATTAAAAACATAAAAAAATAGATTTGAATTGTCTGGAAAGCTACGGCTTTTTAGTCTCGCCTTAAACTCCCTTATTGATAGTGTCTTTCGAATAGAAGATTGTTTTAAAAAATCCAAATCGTTTTGATCTGCAATCAAGAAACTATTGTTGTCAAAAACAAGTGACTTTATTTTTCTTGTTTTAGGGAGATTGTTCTTAATGTATTTAATTACATCGATTAATGCAATTTTAGGATTGTTTGCCGACAAATAATCCATTGTGTAACCGCCTTCATTTTTTTCTAAATCTTTATTGTTCTTTAATCGAGTTAGAAGATAATCTAAATCGGCAGATTGAATCTCACTTAGTGCTAATCGAAGGAAATAACCGTAGCTATTAAGCCTGATTGGACAATCAAGATTTTGAACATATGCCATTGCATCTTCAAACTTCTGAAGAAGACCATTTAATTCATTGTCCTGTATTTGTATTATCTTGATCATAGCATGTTTAATAAATCTAATTCTTCTTTTTTCCAGTTCCAAGATAATACCCCGTTATATCTCAAACTATCATTTCTATTTGATAGTATTATTAACTTGAAGTTATATCTTGCCTGATCCTGAAGAATCTGAGGGATTAAGTCTAATTCTGTGTCGCAAAGCACAATAGTATCTATGGACTTTTCATGTTCCAACAACTGTTCAAAACACACTTCATATTTTGGAGTGAAATACGCGATACAATCATCCAAAGCCGGTATTGACTTAATTTGTGCCTGACAATCCTCTCTTTTGTTTGGTAAGTATATTGAAGGAGTGTAGTGCTTTTTACAAACCTCCCATGTTGTTTTAGAAGATATAAATACTACTTTCTTTGAGAAATTAGTTGGAATTGTTCCAAATGTATTGAACCACTCACTATAATCTTTAAAGAAATCACGATAATCCTTTATCGGTTGTACATTCCTATTTTGGGCTGGCCAGTAGTTTCGGTATAGATTTTCTTCATTCGGCGTTTTCTTTGTACCAGATTTTTTATCTGTAAGAGTTACAACCCCATTTGCATATGAAGTTAATTCAAAATTAAATTGTGGATTTTTTTTATGCTTCCATTTACTGCCAATAATGATTGCTGGAAAGTCAGCATACTTTTGAAAAATAGAAACAGCGAGCTTCTCAAAAATTATTGCGAGTATCTGGCAGTAACCTTCTTGAAAATTGGGTATATTGATATGAATATTTCGTTTGGTGTAGTTTGATAAAGTTAGTCCAACAGACAAAGAAACTACCTTCGAAGTATTTGAAGGTAGTTCGAATTCTTCAACAGAATCCAATAAATTATTGTAGTAAGCTGGATTTAAGATCATAGAAGCTCTGGTACGTAATGATTTTTAGGCATAAATATCGCAAAGTTATCGATTTAATTTAAATTATTAGCAGTAGAAATTCATTAATTTCTATGTTTTTTTATGGATATCTTTAAAAAGTATTCAACATCCCGAATAGAATATATTTTTAGCCCAAACAAATCCATAAAGCGGATTAAATCATGTTCATTTATAAGCTTTAGCGTACGGTGATTAATTGCCAGTATTTTTATTAATGCTTTCTCGTGAATCAAAAGTTTGCTTTTATCTTGGACATTAAATTTTTGCTTGTAGAGTTTTAAATTCTGAGAAATTATCGGAAGTTTCTCTACCATTTCTGTAAGTTTTCTGGAAAGATATTTTTCATCCAACTCCAGTTTGTGGAGTTGGATTTTTCTTTTTTGTTTACTGTCCATGGCTTAAAGTTTTTTGTATTTGTCGTGTGCATAATGATTAATCAATCCACTGGTTGCAAAGCGTTTTATATGCTTCTCGGCGGTTTTGTCGGGAATGCCTAATTTGTTTGCAACGGTCAAATAATCTTTCCGGCAGAACTCCTTCGGGAGTTTGTCTAAGAACTGTTGTTTTTGATTCTTGGGGGCTGTAGTAACAGCTTCGGAGGGCAGTTGTTGAAATACCTGGGCAGCGTGCTGAACAAGTATTTTGACCATTGATAAAGCTGTATTAAAATCGTTATCCCTGCAAACAAGGGGCGAATGGATATCACCATCGTCCATAATCCGAAGAGCTGTGAGTGTCATAGCTATTCGGAATGTAATGAGACCGAGCCGCCGAATGGTGGCAAGGTAATCAGCCCCGTACAAACACAAGTATTGGTTCTGAGTTTGAGAAAAATAGGCATTAAATGACCTCTCTTGTGTAGAAGTCAGACAAAAGCGGATTGGTTCAGCTTGATATTCTAAGTGTTTGTACAGGTCAAAGAATTGCATTCCAAGGTGATTGAAATAGCTATCCAGTGTTTGGTCGGAAGAATTGGCAAAGACATCATTCCACACTGGGCGAACATTCATAAAGTAGAAAATGAAACGGCTGAACAAGCCGTTTTCGGCACTCGGAATGAGTGCTGAAACTTGTTTGGGTGTACCCGATAAAAGGGCAGACAAACGAGGATTTTGGATTTCAACAAATTCCCTGTCTTTTCGACGGTTATAAGAAATTGTTTCGTGGTGGAACGCTTTGCGAAAACCATCGGAATAATTTCCGTGTTCACTTTTGAAAGTAAGTGCAAGTGTGTCGCCCTCGGTTTCAAACATTAGCCCTGAACCGTTGTTGTCATTCAAAATCTGAAATACACCTGTTGCACTGTTGTTGGCCGGAATGACCAACATTTTTACAGGTGGTTCCTTGGGTCGCTCTGTTTCTGCTTTGTTTTTGGTCGCTGCGTACTCGGTTAGATTTCTTTGGTACTCTTCAAATTCAAGTTTTGAAACTTCCCTCAATGCTTTGTGTATCGGGTCAACCAGTTTACGGCAGAGCGTTAAGCGACCTTTACCAGCGGAAGCCTGAGCTGTTACAAAAAGGAATAAGTTCGGGTAAACTTCCCTTTCTGCATAAATGCCGTAAACTTTAGGTAAACAGGCTGAAATTACTACAAGCGAACCGAGCAAAAGGAGGTCTCTGTCTTCAGGGGAATTGGATTTTGCAACGACCTTTTGAAGTAAGCCCGGGAGGTCTGTATAAATTTCATCGGGAAAAGTAGGAAGGTTTGTTTCCTGCAATTCCTCCAAATCCTCCGTTTCTTCTTTTATGGGTGTGACCTCCCCAACCCCTCCCAAGGAGGGGCTTTTTGTAGGTTGCGGAATGGAAACACTTACACCAGCTGACTTAGTCAGGTGATAAAGTGTTTTGATTGAAACTCCGTGGCCGTGCGAAGCAAGGCAAGCGGAGTATTGTTTGTCGGTTTCGCTTTGCGAATAAGACGGATAAAATCTGCTTAGGCGGTGGTAATAATTCCGCCCGTTTTCGCCCAAAGCGTCAGCGAGGGCAAAGCCAAGGTCACGCCAATCGGCATAATTTGGGGCAATATCAACAGAAGCGGCTTCAATACGTTGGGTGATTGTTTCAATCTCAGAAGCCCCTCCAACCTCCCCAATAGGGAGGCTTTGAGTTGGTGCTGAAGTTTGTTTTGTGGTTTCTGTGGGCTGCCATTTGGCAGGATCAAATGTTTTCTTGCTCATGGCTAAAATATTAATTGGTAAATAATGAATGCTTTTATAATAAGTGACAATAGGGCAAACTTGCTCTGGAGTACGACTTTTGGGGTGTTAAACCAATCAATCTTTCCGTTCTCTTCTCCGTGAATTTTGTCGTGTAGTTCTACCAAAAAGATTGCCCAGATTTTTGTGAGAGTATTCCAATGATAATGATTTGTTGAACTGCTTTTGTGATCAATCAGAACTAATGTGTCGATTGAGATCAGGAACTCCTGTTTTACATACATCTCTGTTACTGCAAGTCCTAATCTTGTTGGATTGGAAACCAATACGTAGGTTTTTGTTTTTCTATAATGTATCATGATTTTCAAAAATTAAAGGGTTTATAAAAGCGTTTGGATCGTGGGGAAGAAAGCAGGCGCGGGATATATCCCGCCCTGATTTGTCCACTTCAATACCGTAGGTTTGAAGAATGTAGTTTGCCACAGCAGCGAAGTATTCGCCATGTGGGGTGGTTGTGGTGTCGATTGGAATTATCCATTTCAATCCGTCACCCGAAGGGCTGACAAACAGCAATTGTGTGTCGAAGTATTCATCAACAAGCAAAGACTGACGGACTTCTTCGAGGTTTGGCAGGTGGTCGAAATCGACCGCCATCAAACCTGAATGTTGCATGAGGTTTTTATCGTTTCGGGAACTGAAAGTTCCTGAAAAAGTACAGTAGTCAAAGTTGTTAGCTTTGAATTGTCGAGCTTGCTTCGGGTCAGCAATTGAACGAAGTTTATCTGTACGCTCTTTATAGAAATCACCTGTGATTGCGTTGTAAATCTGAAATAGAGTAGCCGTTTTATGCGGTACAGTATTTTTGATTGGTGATTTGTAGAAAGAAAAACACCTCACCCCTGACCCCTCTCCATGTGGAGAGGGGGAAAGTGGCGTTTGCAAAGCTTGTTGGGGATAGTCGTTTTTGCTATTATTAGCGTAAAAATCGAATTTCTCACCGATATGCAGGTTCATTTCTTTGTTAAGTGTTTGCAGCAACTCATCGCCCGAGTGTTTATAATGCAGTTCGGCGAAGTCGAACGCATCACCGGCAGGGATAGCGTTCTCGCTATCCGTATGCCGTGCAAATTCGCTACGCGCATTTTCGGCGGCACTCGACAAAACACCAAACGAGTTTGAGTTTTGTTCTCGTTGGCACGAAAACTCTTTATCCAAGGCATTACCCACAATATTCTCCTTGTGAATAAAAATATTCAATGTTGGTTTGTCTGCATTGAATGGGTTTTTAGTTGGAGAACAAGTCCTCCCCGAAAGGGAGAGGACTGTTTCGTCTGGATAATACAATCTCAATATATGCGCATATATTCCAATGCCATAATGAGTTTTTGATAATATCACCTCTTTACTTCTTGCCTCCATAATACTTGATTTTTACCATTGTGTAATGGTTGTTGAGGATTCGGGAAATATCGGAACGGCGATAGTAGAGCTTGTTGCCTATGCGTGAAAATGGCAGTATGCCATTGGAACGCAATGTTTGTAATGTGCGGGGGCTGATATGCAGAATTTGCATAACATCCTGATTGTCGAGCCAATCTTCCAGCCTGTCGGTTAGTGGACTGGTCAGGCTTGCAGGGCAAGCAGTACACGAGTTTGTTTCCTGATTGCTTGCAGCAAAGTGATTGCGAAAAGCAACTGCAAAGGATTCCTGACTGTTCAAGAAATAATCTGTCAGGATTTCGCCAATAGTTTTAGGATCGCTCATTTCAAACCTCCTTTCCTGCTGGCTACAAAAGCGGCTGCATCTGCTTGTAATTCGGCTACTGATTTGTGTTTGTCTCCAATCAACCAATCATCAATTTCGCTTTTAAGAAATTGGAGCTTCTTTCCCTTTTTGTGATAAGGAATGAGTTTTTGACCAATCCAACCGTAAACAGTCTGTCGGGCTGGCTTGTCGGGCAAATAGCTGCACAATTCCTGTAAGTTAAACCACTTGTCAGATTCGGGTAATTCTGACTTTGTCGCACTAAGCAAGGTTTCTAATCTTTCAACCTTACCGATTAAATATGCCAACGCTTGAGGCATGTCGTTAAATGAAATCTCGTTTGAAAACATGATAAAATTGTTTTCGGCGATTCGGCTTTCAGGTGTGCCAATAACAAGAAAACCGCTAATTCGATTTGAACTAACGGTGCAAAAAAATTAAGTGATTTTTCGGAGAAAAAGAGGTGATATGAGGTCACCTAAATCACCATGCGAATTAAGTTTAAGTTGCTGATAATCTGAAATAAAAAATAATGGTGATTTGAATAAATACTATTCAAATCACCATTATCACCATTGTCACCAGAACCTATTTTTGTTTTCGGTTCTTTATTTCCTCAATATCCTTATCGTAGTGAGTGGGAGGAGTGCTAAATTTTTTTCTTATAGTTTCCGTTTCTACATCTTTGAACTGGGTAAATACCAATTTCAATAATTCTATCCAATTTTGTCTTATTGGTCGGGTAGTGTACAATTCTTTGTGTATTAAATAAAATGTGTATCTGAGATATTCATTTGTTAGGGCTGTTTGTGGAATAGGAATTATATCTTCAGGTAAACTCTCAGTATCAATAAGTGTATTAATGTATGTTGTGAGTCTTGAGAATGAATCTTCAGACATAATCTTCTTGTTAAACCTGTCGTAGCCAGATAGAAATGAGTAGAACTTTAAGGCTTTACTCTTTAGGTCTTGCGTATTTGTTCGCTGAATTGTTGATTTTGGATTCTGAGTTGTTTTAGTACCGTGTTGTATTGTAGGTACAAACATCTGAGCTATATTCTGCTGATAAAGTTCTTTCTGCTCTAAAAGCCATTTTTTGATTAATCTTGGTATGGATAGTGGTAAATCGTATTCGGGTTGCAATACTTGCAAATCAGGAATGCATTCTAAATGTTCATCGATTTGTATCATTACCTCGCGTGCATTTGATAGGATATTGAAGTCCTCCGACATCTTTTGAGTTTGTTCCCTTATTTTAGTTCTGACAAAGTTTTTCTCGATAATTTGAGGAAAAGTAAGTGGGGAATTATCAATTACAAACAGGTAATTGAAATTTTCAAGAGCACAGATAATTTCAATTATAATATTGTTTTTGGAATCCCGGTATAACTCACCATATAAAGTCGGTAACAATAAATTGATTTTTTCAATATCTGAACGATAAAGTGCTTGTTGTGATTCGTGAAGAACAATAGCTGTATTGTATGCATTTTCGAATTCTATATCAATTTCTCTATGGAGTTTGATAGTGCAGAAATCGGAATATGAGATATAATCTGTTTTGGCCAGAATGGAGTCGAAAATCAATGTGATTTCATAGTATGTCTTAGTAATTATACTCAATAACGAATTGAGAATTTCACAGGGGTGAGTGTGTTCCACTATGTTTTTTGCTAATCTGGCAAGCAAAGCAAGAGTCTCTTTTACTTCCTGCTTTGAGCAAATATCATCTTTCAGAATTTCGACTGATCTGGATAATTGCAATTGAATCCGCTTTGCTTCATTCGTGATAATGAATCTGTAGAAACGATCCATTGGAGTTTTGGCTGGCGTCTGTTTGAGCTTTATTATTGGCTGGTAATAATCCTCTGTAATTGGAGTGTATTGTGGATCATTGATAAATTGATTAATGTTTACAGCAGTTTCATCTTTGAACGGTAACATTATGCTGTCTTTTAGTATCATGATCAGATTATCTTCAATTTCCTTGATTGAGGTTGGATTTGAATCTAATATGTGGGATATTTCCGGGTAATTTGCCGGGAGTTGCCAATTTTGTGGCTGCAAGCTGCCATGTATTATGCTGTGATATATTTCAAGTTTCATGGTATTTATTTTTCGGTGTTGATATTCAGTTTGATTGCTTTAGTTGCTTTTTGCTTTTTCTCGTCCACAACTTTAGCGTAAATCTGTGTTGTTTTTACATTGGTATGCCCTAACATCTTGGAAACGGTATAAATATCTGTACCGCCTGCAAGTTGTAAGGTTGCGTAAGTATGACGGAAGCAATGGAATGTTATATTTCGGGTAATTCCTGCGGATTTTATCCATCGCTTTAATGGTCCCGAAATCCAAGAGGGGTCAGGTAAATCTTCAAAAACAAGTTGCTCCGGCTTGCCGGGTTCTCCGCAAAGCTGATAGGCTTGTTCTGAGATTGGCATATACTCAACGCCCTTTGTTTTTTGTTGTGTAAAGTTGAGGCGTACTTGTTCGCCAACAACTTGTATTTCTTTCCATTTGAGCTTTTGAATATCGCAATGGCGAACGCCTGTTAAGGCTGAGAAAAGGGCTGCACGCTTCAATATAGGACGGTCGCATGGTGTTTCAGCCAGAATGTTTAATTCTTCAACTGAAAGGTGTTCTCTGCGGCTTTCCTGGTCTTGTATGCCTTTTATCTTGGCTGAAATATCTACAGTTAAATATCCATCAACGAAAGCTTGTTTTAATCCGGCTTTAAATATGCTGTAATAAGTGGCTGCGGTATTATGTGATACTGTGCCCTTTTTATTGCCACCACATGGAGCTGTAAGCATAAAGCGACGGAACTCTTCGGCTTTGCTCAGGGTTACTTGAGAGAATGGAAGTGGTTGACTATTGGTAAAGAGTTTCAATAATTCTGCAACCCGATTCCAATTGATTATAATTGACTGGGAGCTGTTGCGGTGGCGATCTTTTGAAACCTTTGAAAAGTATTCAATAAAATCTATTTGCTGGCGTTGGTTCTGAACTGCAAGTTCAGCTTCTTTTTCTGTATATAAATCGGCATTGTCATATTCCTTTTGGCGAATGCTGCGGACACCATCGGCAAAAACACAGGCTTCCTGGTCAATGGTGCTTTTACATTGAATGATACCGTTTACATCCCTTTTTGGTTTAAATGTTTTTGCCCCATCGGCAGAAGTACGGGCGGTTCTTGTTTTATCCCATACTGGGCTTGTTATTGTTCTGTTGAGTGCCTCAATGATTCGTTGAGGTTTATCCGCACCATTAAAAACAGGATAGCTTTCGAGTATCAAATACCATTCGTTGTGATATTCTGATTTGCGAAGCTTTACAGTACATTTGGTTTTTGCGAGTTTCTTTTTCATGGTTCCGCTTTTTATTTGTGGGCAAACAATCGGTCGATTTCTACTTTTGGAACATAAACAAATTTTCCTATCTGTTTTTTGGGAATGCTATTCTTGCGAATAGTTTTATCAACGGTGGAAAGTGATATTCCGTATTTCTGAGAAATTTCGCCAATGGTATAGCAATTGGCAGGGTCAAAATTGATTTCTTGTTTTGCGATTGTTGGTTGAATTGCTTTAGCAATTTCAACCTTTGGAAACATAGCCTCTATGTGAACCCGACTAATGCGGGTTAATCGCTCCCCAAGGTTGACGGCTGGGATATTACCTTTTCTGATTTGGCGGTAAATGGTATCTCTTGAAATGCCAAATAAAACTACAGCTTCAGCAATGGAGATATAAGGGCGGTCGGTTGGAATTTGCTCGGCTAACTGTTGGCGTTGTTCCTCTTGCTTTTCTTGTGCCTTCTTTTTGCGGGTTGCGGCCTCCGAACATTTCTTTGAGCAAAATTTTGAATACACAGTTTTAGCATTGAACTGAGCACCGCAGTTTTCGCATGTCTTTGGAAGAATAAATTTGCTACCAGGCATATCAATCGTTTTTAAGAATGAATAAATAGTGATAAGTATTTATTAGTCGCACCTTACTGTTATTTAAGTCGCGTAACAAATATGTAGCAAATATACGAAAAATAATCGGATATATCAATAAGTAAGCATAAATAATAAAATAAAAAACCGCTGTAAACTAAGTATTTACAGCGGTTTGAATATGGATATTAATCCTTGTTTTTGGCTTTTATTTTACTTCTTCAAAGTCGACATCAGTTACACCTCCGTCTTGTTTGTTGCTTTGGCTTC